>Ga0080006_1158091_pt1 | contig 91106 bp, 95 predicted proteins | sample RS3BMetagenome_FD_69209 | JGI IMG/M metagenome (GOLD analysis project Ga0080006, IMG submission 69209) | Ferric oxide microbial mat and aquatic microbial communities from Rainbow Spring, Yellowstone National Park, USA - RS3B (SPADES... ... | reverse complement strand
AATTGATTTAGAAATTAAAAATAATATTGCTGTTCTTGAAGATAATACTGAAATCAAATTTGGTAAATTATTAATAGCTACAGGCGGTTATCCAAGAAAATTAAACATAGAAGGTTCGAATAAAGACAATGTATTTTATCTTAGGAATATAGAAGATAGTGAAAAAATTAGAAGCGCCGCGATAAATTCAAAAAAAGCTGTGATAATTGGTGGAGGCTTTATTGGATGCGAAATAGCTTCATCGCTAAAAAAGATTGGATTGGATGTTACTATAATAGAAAAAGCAAATAGTATTTTAACATTAGCTTTGGACGAGGAAACAGCGAAATTGATAGAAGAGTATTTCAGAAAGATGGGTATCAATATTATAACTGGCACATCTATAAAACAATTTATAACAAAGGAAAATAAAGCAATAGCTGTAGAAACAGAAACAGGAAAAATTATAAACGGCGATATATTTGTTGTGGGTATAGGAATAAAAATCAATACTGAGCTTGCTGAAAAAGCAGGCATCAATATAAACAATGGCATAATTGTAAATGAGAGTCTTAAAACAAACTATGAGAATGTATTTGCAGTTGGTGATGTTGCTAACTTTTACCATCCTCTCTATGAAACGAATATGAGAGTGGAACATTATGATGTTGCAGTTAGACATGGAAAAATAGCAGGATCAAACATGGCAGGTTTAAAAGCTTCATATACAGAGCTGCCTTATTTCTTTTCCTATATGTACAATTTGAATATATACTCATGGGGAATGATAAAAGGATACGATTATGTAGTTAAAAGAGGGGAATTAAATGTAGAAAAGGGATTTCTACAATTTTATTTCAAAAAAGGTCAAATGATAGCTGTTTTAGGTGTAAATACATTTAAAGAAACAGAATATGCAAGGAAAATTATTCAAAACAAGAAAACAATTGAAAATCCAGATTTGTTAAGCGATAAAAATGTTGATCTAAAGAATTTTGTTTAGATAAAAACTACCAATATAAAGCTTATTATCAATAAGAATGAGAAAAGTGTATTATGAGATGAAGTCTTTGCATCGGCCATTAATGGAACTTCTTTTTTAAATTCTTTAATAAGTTTCAAAGCTAGCGGGATCGATAACAAAGTGATCAATGATATTGGCTTAAAAATTCCTAGTATTACAAACAAAACAACTAATACATTTGGAATAAATAATAACGCTGAGTAAACTTTAAGAGCTTTTTCTTTTCCTAACATTGTAGGTATTGTTTTTATATTCGCTTTTTTGTCAAAATCAATATCTCTTAAATTGTTTGCAAAGTCAACAACAGCTTCAGAAAATCCAAAAGGTAATGAAGCTAATAATACTAGTGGAGAAATTGTACCAGCTTGAACATAATATGAAGCAACAACAATCACAGGTCCAAATACTAAGAAATTCTCAAATTCCGCTAATCCAACATATTTAAGTTTAAATGGAGGGCCTGACCATGCATAAATTAGAAGGATGCCTAAAGCTCCAAATGCCAATACTAATGGTCTCGAGAGTAAAAATAGAACCACCGCTGTAGCCATTCCAATGACAATAAAGCCAAGTGTCATGTAAATTAATTGAATTGGTTTAAATATTCCTTGAACTACTAAATGTGGTCTGTATTTTACTGTAGGAGTATCAGGTTTATCAATTCCATAGATTGTATCAAAATAATCGTTTATAACATTGACAGCAGATTGAGCACAAACTGCACCTACCAAAGTTAAAATATATAATAAAGGATTAAAGGAATAACCTTCGTAGAAAGCGAAAGCGAATCCTGCGGAAACAGATATTAAGCTTATAATTAGACTCCATGGTCTTATAGACATTATAATCTCTTTAAGGCTCATAATATTTAATTAGTTGATATAAATTAAAATTTAATTTCATCTAAGAGTACAAGATCTTCCTTGCTTAATCTCCAACCTACTGCTTCTAAATTTTCTTTTACATGTACCGGATTGGAAGCTCTTGGAATTGGAAAAACTATATCATGCTTAGAAAGCAACCAATTCAAAGCTATCTGTGCAGGAGTTTTATTTCCATATTTTTTCTGAATCTCTTTAAATATGTTTTCGTAATTTGGCGATAATTTGGATAACTTACCGTGTGCTAATGGATAATAAGCTAGAATTGCTATATTGTTTTTTATACAGTAAGGCAAAATATCTTTTTCTATGTTTCTTTCCAATAAATTGTAGCGCATCTGTGTTGATACAAGTTCATATTTTTTCAAAGAATTTTGAGCTCTTATTGTTTGCTCGAGATTAAAATTACTTATGCCAATATATCTTATTTTTCCAACGTCTACTAAGTATTCCATTGCTTTCATCGTTTCTTCCAAAGGGGCTCTAGGATTATACCAATGTATTTGATAAAGATCAATATAGTTTATTTGCAATCTTTTTAAACTATTTTCGCAAGCCTTAATTACATTGTTATATCTTAAATGCGTAGGCCATACTTTTGTAGCTATGAAAATTTCGTCTCTTTTATATCCTTTTATAGCTTCAGCTACTAAAGGTTCAGTTTCATAGATTTCAGCAGTGTCAATTAGATTAATGCCGTTCTCCAAACCAAGTCTTAAGGCTGCAATTGAACGTTCCTTATGCATTTTAATTCCAAATATTCTTGATACAATGATGTAACTAAAATCATAATATGTTCCCATGCCTATAGAAGATACTTTAAAGCCCGTTTTACCAAATATCTTATATTCCATTTAATTTAACCTCTTAATAGCTGATATCTTAAAAAGCCAATAAATAGATTTTATAACACCTAAAGTGTTGTTCAAATTTATATTTGAAAAGTTGAAAGAATAAATTCCTTTAGTTTTTTTCAATTCATAGAAAACCCATTCAATGTTATCGAATATTTTATCAATCATTAATCTAACGACTTTGCTTATCATAGCATTCTTTAAACCTTTTGTCAACGTGGGTATTAATCTTCTAGTAGTTTTTAAACTATATTTCCAGCTTATATATAATAAGTCCCAATACAGGCTAGGCAACCCTTTAATGACTGGGAATGGATTTTTCTTTATTCTAGTTGTACCCATTGGAATAACGGGTAATGGAAATATCCATGCGATTAAATCATGGTCGATTATTGATTGTACAAGGTCAATACTTTGCTTAACATCCTCATCGGTTTCTTCAGGATAACCTATCGTCATTGTATAACATGGATATATATAACTCTCATTCATTATCGTTGTAGCATCTATCGTCACATTTTTCCAATCTTTGGCTGTCCAAGGGAATGCTTTAGCATGCATATATTTATTGAAAATTTTCTCACTTCCAGTTTCAAGACCTACTACTGGTGCATTTCCATTATCTTCAGAATAATTAGCAATTTCAGATATAGCTTTAACAGTTTTTGGACTTTCTTTGACTGGTGGAGAAGAAATATGGGGCCAAGATATTTTATTAACGCCCATTTTTCTAATTTCTGTAAAAAGCCTAACCAATGCATCGTGATTTACCTTTAATTTATTAGAGCCATAAAGCATAACATCGTCGGTTATAAATTCTATATTCTTAAAACCTGTGCTTAAGTTAATTGCCACTTCTTTCTTTATTGTTTCAATAGGTATTGATAAAAAAGTTTCAGGAGTAATTGAACAGAACCAGCATCCTCTAGGGCATCCTCTCGTTATTTGAACTTCACCTAATCTTGCAGGATGGATTATTGGAGGTATTTGATCCGCTTTAGGATCTTTACCTATTACAAAGCTAGGTGGATTATCTCCTTTAATTATTTTATCAACAAGAATAGGAAAATCCAATTCTGCATGACCAAGGAATACTGTATCAACCCAATCAGGTTTATATCTTTGCATTTCCCATGCTCCAGGTCCGCCAACTATAACCTTAAAATTATATTTTTTCTTTAAACTCGATACGGCTTCTCCTAATTCTTCAAAAAATTTTGCAGTCCATGTTTGCCCGCCACCAAATAGCATAGACAATTTATAGCTTACAGGATTAAGTCCGAAAGGATCATGAGCAGAAATTCCTAATACTCTTGTATTATTATCAACAACTTTCTTTATTACATGCGGAGGTATTACAGCAACATCATCTTCAGTATATCCATGATGAATAAGAGATGATTCAATCTTCCTTAATGGATAAGGTGCTATATATGCTCTGTAATCATCATAATATTTTATCTTAGGCGTAAAGAATTTTTCCATAAATAATCTAGGTATAAGTCTATAAGGCATGCAAGCCACATATCCAAGTACACTATCACCACTATAATCTGTAAAAGATCCTTGATCAGCTGTAAGAATTATTTTGTATCCCATAATAATACTCAAAATTTTATAACATTGTTATGATATTTAAGTAAAAAATTAAATTTTATGCATGGAATATGTGTTCAAAAAATTTTATTCTTTGTTCGAAAGCTTATAGTAATAATAATTATATCCATAAGTTAAATCATGGCTTTAATAGAAAGCAAGACTGCAATAGTCGCAATAGTACTACTTTCAGTATTCGGAGGAGCAACAGTTGCCATGGCTGCATCAGGATACGGACCTCTAGCTTACATAAGCTACAGCGTTACGGGCACGAGTAATGAGCAAGTTGTTGCTGCACACATTAACCTAGGCAACCTTACTCCTGGAGCATCAGGAACAGTAACAGCGAACGCTACAGTAAAGGTTGATAAGTCTGGGAATTACACATTTAAATTGGAAGAAGTTGAAAAGCTCAGCAAAGTCTTTAGTTCTTTCAATGTAACGATAAATATAGCAAACCATATATTGAATCTGTCATTAAACGATAAAAGAGCAACACTTTATTTACAAAATGGAACTTATACAGTTTTAGTTACAATACATTACGTAGTATCCAATCATCCAAAGTCAGAACACGTTGAAAACGAACCATTAATAGTTTTCCATCCAGCTGGTGAAGATAACGATACAGAAGATTAAATAACACAAAAACAATTTATTTTTTTGTGAAATTTTGTGTCCAGATTTGGGGGACTAGTTTAAAAAATATTATTAAATTTGCCAATTTTTGTGAGAAATACAATTTTCATGCAATATATTATGGTGAAGGACCATTTGATTGGATAATGGATAACACGGTTATTTTATCCTATTTAGCTTCGAAAACAAACAAAATAAGGCTAGGCCCAGTTGTAAGCTATATAATTAAAGGATACAGGGAGCCTGCATTTATTGCAAAATTAGTTGCATCATTAGATATAATCTCAAACGGAAGGTTAGATTTAAGATTTGGCGCTGGTACCCAAGCTGGAAAGTATTACTGGGAATCTTACGGAATCCCCTATCCAAGTTCGATTGAAAGAATTGAACAATTAGATGAAGGTATAGAAATTTTAAAATTGCTTTTCGAAATGGATAATGTTAATTATAAGGGGAAATATTTTAAAATAAAGAATGCGAAATGCATTCCTAAACCTTTGCAGAAGCCATATCCTGAATTGCACATTTCAGCGATGAACATTAACATGCTAAGGTTAGCTGCAAAACATGCAAATGTATGGGAAGCTTCTTATTTGCCGCTAAATAAATATGAAATCATTTCTGAAAAATTTGAAAAGATTTGTAGTGAAATTGGTAGAAAAAATATAGAAAAGTCAATTGAACTTGATGTTGTAGTGGCAATGAATGATGAAGATTTGAAGAAAAAATATAAAAAATACATTCAAATTAGAATGGTCGATGAGAATCATGACGTTGTCAAATCTTGTATAAAAGGAAAACCGGAAGATTGCATTAAAATAGTAGAAAGCTACATAAAACTTGGAGTTGAAAGATTCACATTAGCATTTAATAACTTTCCAGAAACCGATGATCTTGAAATATTTGGTGAACATGTTATTCCTTATTTTATCTAGTTTAATCTTCAGAATGAATTTTATAATTAAAACTATCATTTTATGAATGAATTTAAATCAAAAATATTTTTAGGAATTAATATAGATCCAAACGTTACGGAATTAAATGAAGCTTTTAAAGTCACTGAGATAGCTGATAACAATAATGTTGACTTAATAGGTATTCAAGATCATCCTTATATAGGATTTTTCTTTGATACGTTAACTTTAATTTCATATTTATCTGCTAAAACAAAAAGAATTAAGTTTATTCCTAATGTAGCTAATTTGCCTCTAAGATTACCAACAGTTTTAGCAAAATCTATAGCGACGCTAGATATATTAACAAAGGGTAGAATTGAGCTTGGTTTAGGTGCTGGTGCAAATCTTAAAGCAGTAGAAAATTATGGAGGTCCAAAAAGGAATCTACGTGAAGCAATTGAAGCTCTAGAAGAAGCTATTATTGTAATAAGATTAATTTGGGGATTAAACGTTAAAACAAAAACGGTGAGCTTTATAGGGAAATATTATAGATTACAAAACGCATATCCAGGACCCTTTCCCCATCATAAGATAGGAATTTGGTTAGGAGCTAATGGAAAAAGAATGCTAGAATTGACGGGCAAATTGGCAGAAGGTTGGACAATTTCTATGTTTTACGTTTCACCGGAGGAAATAAAGGAGAAAATTAAAATATTAGAGAAAGCTTGCTTGAATAACGGAAGGAAATTAAATGATATTATTAGAAATTACAATTTAGCTGGAGAAATTACTAAAGAAAATCAAGGACCATATATAGATTCCGATAATTTAATACATGCAAGTACTGAAGAGTGGATTGAGTTAATCATTAAATTCTATAAGGATTTGAACATGAATTCATTCATATTTTGGCCCACATCTAAAGAAAAATTCGAACAAATTAAGTTATTTTGCGAAAAAATATGCCCAATTATAAAAGAACAAATACAGTAGTTTAATACTTTTTACATAAAATAAACCAAAGACCGCCGCCTGCATCAATGAATTCAGTTTTTAATGAATATTTGGATAAAAGTTTAATAAGCTCATTCTTACTTAAAAAAGATCCTCCCTGTAAAGCCATATCCAATTGCATAGGATAAAGAATTTTATTTATTAAATCCCTTTTAGGCTTTTCAATAAGACCTTCAACTATTATCATATATCCCCCTTTTTTTAATGCTCTATAACTAGCACTCAAAACTTTTTCTTTATTTTTTGTTACACAAAGCACTTCACATAAGTTTACTATTTCAAATTCGTTTAAATAATCAATATTTTTGGCATCTTTTTTGTAAAAATGCACGTTTTTACTTTTAATCTTACTTGAAGCTATTTTTATCGAGTTTTCATCTTTATCAATTCCTATAAATGTAGAGTTTGGAAATAGATTACTCATTTTAAATATCCATTCTCCTGAACCGCATCCGACATCAAGAACTTTACAACCTTTTAGTAGAAGATCATAGATCTCAACATTTTTAGTTAATATAGATCTTGTAAAAAATAGATGATCAAAATTAGTCGCTTTCGAATATGCTTCAATCAAATTTTTAGTAATTTTCTGAGCTTTTCCTTTTTTAAAAAAAGAATCAAATGCAGCATAATCTAAGCTTCGAATGGTTATATAAGAATACAAACCTGCAATATTTCTTATTGAATTTTCATCAGCGAATATTTCTTTTAAATTTTCCTTTAATCTATATTTATTTCTTACAATGTCTATTAGAGAAAGAGTATAAGCAGTGTTGCACCAAATTTCAACAGCCTTTTTATTTAGTTTATTTTCTTCAGAAATTTCATCGATTGTTTTTTCTTTTACAGAAATTGAATTTATAATTCCGTATTTAATTCCTAAGTAAGCAATCCATACAGTATAAAAGCCTATAGCTGCATTCCAAAATTTTGCAAATATTCTATCCATAAAATTATATTCTTACAGTAAATCCTCCTTGTTGACCAGAAGGTAAATAAGGTCTAATAGCATAAGCAAGTTGTTGTGCAGTAATCGAATGTAACCACACATTACCAGGACCTTCCAATTCAACGAAGAATAATCCTTCACCTCCAAATAACATAGTAGTTATATTTCCTACTCTCGATATTGAATAATTCATATTACCATCGAAAGCTAGTAAATGGGTAGCTTCAACTTGAATTTTTTCACCGTGATTTAAATAAGTATGATACAATGCTCCGTACGAATGAAGAAAAAGATTACCAATGCCATATAATTTCGCGAGAAATATTCCCTCACCGCCCAAAATACCAACAGATAATTTTGCTAGTTGTGCATCATATTGAACAGTATCTTCAGCTAACAAGAAAGAATGAGATTCTGCTAATATTACATTATTATTTAGATTTATGTTTACAATTTTACCTGGAAATATTCCTGCAAAAATTGCAATTCCGGGACCTATTAACTCATTAACAAAAAAAGAAGCGCCAGTTAGCTCTCTTTTTATTGCGCTTAAAAAACCACCCTTCGCCCTAGCTTGAAGAGTAACAGTTTTAGATTTCATTAATAAGTGACCTGCATCACCGTATACTTTTTCATTTTCCAAAAGCTCGACTTTTATATATTGTAAGTCATTACCTAAAATTTCAAATTTTGCCATAGAATAAAAACTACTTTCGTTTATTAAATTTATCTAAATTTAATAAATCAAGCCTACATTATAATACATGCAAAATAAAAGTAGACTCCCCGAATATGCAAAAAGATTAATGCTCGTTAGTTTAATAGTAGCAATTATACCAATAATTGTATTAATTATTGCGTTGCTGATTAACAACTTATGGTTGTTAAATTATGTACACGTAATAACTGGTGGAAGCTGGACTGGTATTGATATATTTATGGGAGTTTTAATGACAAGAATAATGCTTTCTTTAAACATTGAAGCAAGAATTGAAATGGCTAAGAGGTTAACTCCAGCTATGGTATTCTTCATGCCATCATTAGCAAGCGTAGCAATAACTGCTGGATATTTTTTAGCGAATAAGATTGGCTATTTCAATATTAATTCACCTTGGATAATTGCTGCAGGCATTGTTGTGATAATACTATCAGTTCAAGGATTTGGAATTTTGCTTCCTAATGAAGTTAGGATATTTCTTGAGTTAAATAAAGAAAAACCAGATAATAATAAGATAGTCAAATTAAATAATATTAACTTAAAACTAGCTGGTTCTCAAGCAATATTTCAATTGATAATAATACTAATAATGGCAAGGATTGCTCTATTTGGTGTTTAAGATTTTTAAGAAACTTCTTTTATAAATTTACTCTACAATTTTTAGATAGTTATCTTTTCTTCTGCATATTACAACACTAAAATGCTTTCAGAATGAGCAATCTTCATTGCAATGCTTACTTTGATTACACTTAATTCGAAGAAGAATTATTTAATAAGTATTAAAAATTCAACAAAATTTCATCTCCGCTCTAAAAAACAAGCTTTAAATCTATTAATATGATTATACCTACCATTGCAAAAGAAATACATAAAACATATCAAATTCAAAGCTTGTTATTTTAAAGAAATCTCTTCACATTTATATGCAGCATACTAAATTTTTTCATATTGAAGAGTTCTCCGAGCCTCTCAAATGAGACATGTAGCTTCGAATTGATGTGTGAGCTCCCTGCAATGTATAGCGGAAAGCGGGTCGGTAAGTGCTTAAAGAAGAAGTAAGTGATCATACGAAGAACAGTCTCTCAGTGCAGTGTTTAAAGGTAAGCATATGAGTCTTCCGCATAATATTTTTTAATAAACGTTTATTCTAAAAACATTAAATTGTTCTCCTTGGATTTTCATCATGTATTATTATATATGCATATATAAGCCTTATTAGGTTACATTATTATCCTGCATTAATCAAGAAATTGTTCAATTAAACTATTTTATTGATAAAGTATTTAAGAGACGTTGTAAAATAGAAATAGATAAAATTGAATTATGCAGAATCAGGAAAGAATACATAAATTCTATTTACCAGGAAACGCTTGGGTTCTATCTATATCAGCAGCGATTTGGAGTATAGGAGGTGCTATTGTTAATCCTTATCAATCAATATACTTCTATGCATTGGGAATGCCAACTTATTTAATAGGCTTTGCGGGAGCTCTAAGTAGTATAATAACCGCATTTATGTATTTACTGGGTGGATATATCGCTGATAGATGGGGTAGAAGAAAAGTTATTGTAATTTTTAGCTTTGTTGCAGCTGCTAACAATTTTCTATTTTTCATTGCAAATGATTGGATTTGGTTATTTATTCCAATAGTTATAGGAGCTATTTCAGGCATATATGTACCAGCTTTTAACGCTACTTTAAATGATTCAATGGATCCAAGATATCGATACATTGGTTTCGCTTATTTCTTGATGGTAACCACATTACCATCTGTTTTTTTACCTTACATAGGAGGATTAATGATTGAGAAATTTGGTGAAGAACTTGGTCTAAAGATTGGTTATTTAATAACAGGAATAACAGGCATCATAGGAGTAACATATAGGGCTTTTAAGCTTAAGGAAACATATGTAAATAAAAATAATTATAATGATAACGGTAAGAATGTTTTAAATCATATCACATCAATAATAAAAGACAATATTCAAGCTCTAGGCATGATTGATGAAAATGTCAAGAGATTGGTTCTATATTCTTTTCTTTCAAGTGTAGCAACAAGCTTAACTACTATATATTTATCATTATACTTAATAAAGGAAATTAACATACCGCCTACTATATATGGTATATTAACATGTCTAAGCGCAATTTTTACAATTATACTTGTTTTACCTTCTATTTACTTTATAAGAAGGATTGGTATAAAAAAGGCAGCTATCTTTTCAGCATTGACTTCTCCCTTAAGCATGGTCCTGTTTGTATCAGCAAATGGAATGAATGATTTAATTGCATGGAGTGTAATAGGTGGAATTAGCGGTGCTATGTTAACACCTACTATTCAAAGTCTTCAAGGGAATTTAATACCAAAAGAAATCAGGGGCAGGCTTATGGCAATTTTTAGCGTCTTTCCTTTAATCATATCTACACCTGTTCAGGCGATATCAGGAATAATTTATACATCTATTTCACCATTAATCTTATTTATAGCTTCAATACCTTTTTACATTGCAGCAGTATTCGTTCTATCTAAAATTGAAACAACAAAGCAAGCTTATTTATGATCATTTCTACTTTTAGATGTTTAGGTACTGTTATTTGGACTACATTGCTTTTAAATTAAGCTTTATTGTTGACTTCATCCTCTCCATAAATGATGATGATACTCCTCATTTACTCTTGGTTACATATCTCATATGAGAGGCGGTAGAGAGGCCAGGAGAAAACCTATTTGATGAATGTTCTGTATACTGATACGCAATATATTGCGATACTGAATTTTTTGGTGGGAGTAACCTTCATAGCGATTGTTGCTCTGATTGCTTGATCACTCCTCATCTAAGGAAGATTTTTCTTTTAGATATTTAGATTCCATCTCCGCCTTAAAGGGCGAGGCTTTCGATTTATTGTAAATTTGATTTTAAAGACTTTATTTTGTATAATTAAATACCCCAGCTAATCTTCTTATTTGGTACAATCTTAATCAAAGGCGCTTCGCCTTCTTTCCAAGGATCTGCACGGACCCAACCAAATTTTTTATAAAACATATTATAAATTTCCCGATACTCGTCACCCCGTTCTATTATGTTTGCCTTACCTATAATTAATATTGCTCTATTTTTTGGAGCATGATAAACATCAATAATCAATGCTACATTTGGATTCATTCTTATATTCTTAATCTTTTTAGTCTCATAATCAGAAAATATATAAAAACTGCTTTCTTTGAAAATGTAATTCACAGGAACAACGTGTGGAATATTCTTTAAATCAGAAGAAGCTAACCTGCAAACTTCATTAGATTCAATAAATTTAACTTCTTTTAGACTGAAATAACCCATAAATAAAAAACGAATATTTTAATAAAATTCTTTCATTATTTCTATGATTTGCTCTTTTTTGGGAAAATCATGATTTATCAATGGTTTTCCATTGTAAATATCTTCAAAATACTCTTCATATGATGGTTTTTCTGTCTTATAAAATAATCCAATTGGTATTTTATCTCCAAACTCGAAAGCTCGCTTTAGTGCTAATTCGAAATTGGTAGGATCATGACCTATACTTTCTAACTTGTAAATCCTTTTTCTAAACCATTCATAAGTATTTAATTTATTGAAGGTTACGCATGGACTGAAGACATCAACCAATGCTAAACCCTTATGAATTATCCCATTTTTTATTAATTGAGCTAAATGTACAGGGTCTCCAGAGAATCCCCTAGCTACATACGTTGCGCCACCAGTTATTGCTAAAGCGATTGGATTTACAGAATCGTCGATTACGCCATACGGAGTTGATTTTGTTACGTGCTTCTTCATACTTGTTGGTGATGCTTGCCCTGTTGTTAAACCATAGACTTGGTTATTCATTACTATTACTGTTATGTCAGGGTTTCTTCTCATTGCATGTATAAAATGACCCATACCGATACCATAGCAGTCTCCATCTCCTACAGTAACAAGCACTGTAAGATTTGGATTTGCTAACTTTGCTCCTGTTGCAACAGGTATTGCTCTACCATGAATTCCATGAAAACCATATGTGGTAGTAAATCCAGGTAAATTTGAGGAACATCCTATACCAGATACAATTAAAACATCCTTAGGATCCAATTTTAATTCAGCTAATGCTCTTTGGATAGCATTTAATACACCGAAATCTCCACAAGCAGGACACCAATCAGGAGGAACTTCTCCTCTATATAACCTTATTTCAGCCTCCATTATTTCACCACCTCATATTTCTTAAGTGAAACAATTTCTTTTACTTTTGTTACAATCTCCATCGGCATTATAGGCATGCCATCATATTTCAAAAGCTTATTTTCTAGGATTATACCCGTATGTTGAGCAATTAGACCACCAACTTGTGAACTATAATTATTTTCTACTAGCAATTTTAATTTTGAATTTATCAAAATTTCTTTTACTTCATTTGCATGGAAAGGATGCAAATATTTTATTTCTAAAGAATTAGCTGTTATGCCTTCCCTTTCCAATATTTTTATTGCTTCCCTTACAGCACCTCTTGTAGAGCCCCAACTTATAATTGTTACATCAGCATTCTTGCTTCCATAGAGCGTAGGAGGCTCCAATTCTTTCAATATATATTGCTCTTTCCTCATCCTTTTTTCCATCATTGCCTTTCTCGTCTTAAGCATGTAAGGTAGTCCTGCTAATACATCACTTATTAAGTGACCTTTTTCATCATGCTCATCACTTGCAGCTACAAAGTTATAACCCTTCATACCTGGCAAAGCACGTGGCGAAACGCCATTTTCAGTTATAAGATATCGTTTATAATCTTTTACTTCTCCTTCTTTTACAATCCATCCTCTATCGATTTTAACGTTTTCAATATCAAATTCTTTTTCTAAAGTTGAAGTTGATTCATTCATGTAGAGATCAGATAAAATTATTACGGGTATTTGATATTTTTCTGCAAGATTAAAAGCCTCGATTGTTGAATAAAATAGTTCTTCTATATCTCTAGGAGCCATTACAACCTTAGGATAGTCACTTTGACCAGCACCTAGAACTTGTCTAACATCTCCTTGCTCAGTGTTTGTAGGTAAACCTGTTGATGGGCCGCCTCTTTGGCCTTCAACTATAACTAATGGTGTTTCTGTCATTCCAGCAAGTCCTACAGCTTCGGACATCAATGCAAAGCCACCACCGGAGGTTGCTACCATACTCCTAACACCTGCATGAGCTGCTCCTATTGCCATATTAATAACAGCTATCTCATCTTCAGGTTGAATTACAATAATACCTCCTTTCTTTGAATGTTCAGCAAACCAATGTAATATAGGTGAAGAAGGTGTCATGGGATAAGCAGCATAGAACTTGCATCCAGCAACATATCCACCAAAAGCGATTGCATTAGCACCGCTTATGAACATTTTTCTTCTTGGATCTTTAACTTTAAACTCAATTTTTATATTTTTGTAAACTTCATTTGCATATTCAAAACCTTTTCTAGCTGCTGCTATATTCTGTTCTACGATATCCTTACCTTTATCTCCGAACTCATATTCTAAAACTTCTTTTACTATAGAAAAATCAAGACCTAACAATTCAACTATAGCGCCATATGCTACAACATTTTGCATTGCTGAAATTCTAGAATAAAGCTGTGCAATCTCTGAAAGAGGGATATTCATATCGAGATATCTCTTGCCTACTTCACTTTCATTGAATTTTACCTTAGATTTATCATAAATAATAATGCCACCTTCTCTAATTTGAGAAGAATCATAAATTATTCCATCTTTATTTGTTGTAACCATTATGTCATAAAAATCACCGAATGAAGTTAATTTTTCATTGGAAGCTCTTACTTGATACCATACATGTCCACCTCTAATTACAGATTGATAATTTCTATATGCATAAACATGTAATCCAGCTCTTGCAAAAGTTCTTACCATAATGCTTCCAATTGATTCAATACCGTCTCCTGCAGCTCCACAAAATCTTACTGCGATAGATTCATACATTTATCAAATGATTTCATGTTTTACCTTGTATATATACTATTCTATATTAGCGTTATAATAACGATTACTTTAAAAAATATATAGAAAATTAAATAATAATTTAGTTATAAATATTGTTTATCTAAAATAAATAGTATGAAAGAAATTAGAAATGTCCAAGTTACTGGTGGAGGAACTTATATTGTATCACTGCCAAAGGAATGGGCAAAAAGTAACAATATTAAGCCTCAGGATAAAATTGTCATTCTTGAACAGGAAGATTCCTCCTTATTAATTTATGTTTGGAAGGATATTAAGAAAAGGGAAGAAAAAATAGCTTCTCTAAATTTAGAAGAATATGAAGACTTTGATTCAATAATAAGAGAATGTATTGCATGTTATCTTGTTGGATACAATAAAATAAATTTAAAATTTGGAAAAAGAACATTGGATTATAAAGAAAAAATAAAAGAGATATTGAGAAATAGATTAGTAGGTATAGAATTTTTAGAAGAAAATATAGATAGCTTATATATTCAAGTTTTTTCTATAGCAGAAATGTATCTCAGCAAGGCCTTCAATAGATTATATAGTCTAGTTTATTTAATGCTAGAAAATTTGAGTTACGCATTAAAAGAGAACATGGAAATATTCAATAAAATATCAAAACTTGATGATGAAGTTGACAGAATTTACAATTTGATTAATAGACAAATAAACTTAGCTATCAATAATGTTTATCTTATGCCTGATTTAGGTATAACAAAAAGAAGCGAATTAATTGATTATAGATTAAATGGAAAAACATTAGAAAGGATTGCTGACCACATTGAAAACATATCGAATGAACTTTCTATTTCCTACAGCAGTTTTGATAAATCTATAATAAAAACATTACATGCCTTATCTGAAACTTCCAAAAATCTATTAAAGAAAGCTTATAATTCATATGTAGAAAAGGATAAGATTATTGCTAATAATACTATTAAAGAGTGTTTTGATAAAATTAAAGATTTATTACAAATAGAAAAATCCATTTTTAATTATAAATTAAATCAAGAAGCTATCATCTCTTTAAGAGTAATACTTGACAGCTTTAAGAGAATAATTGAATATAGCATAGATATATGCGAATTCGCAATAGATAAATCTGTAGAAGAAAAAATTTAAATTTCTTTAAGTTCCCGCCTTGTATATATAAAGTATGAAATGATTAATGAAATAACAAGGTAAGATACCATAATAATTGAGGCTTCCCATACATAAGGATTATAGATGGTAAATTTGGAATTTTGAGAACTTAACGTTTGTATATGAGGAGGATAATCTTTTAATCCTAGATTCCCAATTAGAGATCCTGCATATGTTAATAAGAACCAAGGTTCAATGCCCAAGAATTGCAATATTCCAGTAACAGCAGGCATAATTAAATATATTACAAGCAAAGTAATAATGATTCCAATCGTTGAACTACGGAAAAGGGAGCTAAATAATACTGCAAATGCTACTAAAGATAAATTAAACAATATAGCAAACAACACTATTTCTCCAATGTTCGGATCTATACTTGAATAGAAGGCTTCACTGAATATAATCCAAGGTATGAAATATGATGCAAACATTGTTAAAATTGTAACGATGCTGCCTGCTAAATACCTGCTTAACATGATTTCCAATCTTTTCACAGGCTGCGTTAAAGTGAAGAAACCTTCTCTACTAAAATCCTTAGAAATTGCATCACCCGCAAAAAGGGCAGCTACTAAGGCTGATGCGTTGGAAAAGTTATTTAAACCTTCACTGGTAAATGAATAAACATCTAAGGGTTTTGATATGTAGCCTGCTATAATTAAAATCGGAAATATTAACGTTATAAAGAAATATAGTGGTAAAATCACTATGAATCTTTTTGTTTGAAAATAGAACCTTAAATTTGTATTTAATAATGTGGATAATGGCATTTTACTCACCACTGATCAGTTTTAAATATGCCTCTTCCAAACCTAAAGCGCTATCGTAAAAACTTCTTAGATTATAATTACTTAAATATTGCAATATTTTCTTTCTGCTTTCTTCACTACCATCGTATTGAATTATATAAGATGAATCGTTTTCTTTTTTATATCCAGTTATTAACTTATATTCTACAAGATTCTTGAATACTTCTTCTTGCACAGGTTGATTAAATTCAACCCTTAGCGATTTAGATGCAAATCTTTTAGATATGTCCTCCACAGTACCTTGCTCTATTAATTTTCCTTTATTTAAAAACAATATATAATCACATACCTGAGTTACTTCATATAGTAAATGGGAAGATAAGAAAATAAGTTTATACTTCTTTAATTCATTCAATATATTCCTAATTATGATTGATTCCTCTGGATCTAGACCTGCTGAAGGTTCATCCAATATGTATATATCGCTATCTTGGGCTAAAATTGCAGCTAAAAAAACCCTCCTTTTTTGACCTTTGGATAATTTTGAACATTTAGTATTTATTGAAGGTAACTTTAGTCTTTCTGTTAGATCTTTAAGAGTTTTTTCATCAATGCTTATGTTTCTTATTTTGCAAGCAAATATGATAAATTCCTTTACAGTCATAAAAGAATAAGGCTCAGGATCTTCAATAAGAGAACTTACATGTTTTAGTGATTCAACAGGATTTTTAGTTACATCTATGCCGTTAATATACGCATTTCCTTTAGTAGGTCTTAGTAAGCTAGTAAATATCTTCATCGTTGTTGTTTTACCTGCTCCGTTGGGTCCTAAGTATCCATAACATCCTTTATCGCTTATTTTAAAACTAACATTATCAAGAGCTCGAAAATTACCATAATACTTTGTTAAATTATCCGCAATTAATTCCATTTTAGATATTTATCTAATCTAAAATATTTAAGCATTCTAACAACATAGCTTAATTAAATGAACAAGAAACTTATCATTAATAGCGCTTCGATAATTTCTTCGAGAGCTATATATGGGCTTAATTGGTACAATATATCGCCTATATTCATATTAATCATGAATGACCTTTCTTTAAGTTTAGATAAAATTGGATTACTGCCTACAGCGTTTTTATTCGGTGCTGCTATGTTTAACATACCCTCTGGAATTATAGCTTACAAAATAGGAGCAAAAAGAACGGCTATGATAGGAATGTACATACTATCAATATTTACGATATTATCAGGTTTAGCACAGAATTTTTATACTTTGCTTATTTTTAGATTCATTGTAGGAGTTGGTGCGGGACTTTATTTTGCGCCCATAATAAAGCTACTAAGAATAATTTTTTCTAGAGAAAGACAAGGTTTAGCTCTAGGCTTGTACAGCGCTGCTTTTAACTTAGGTGCAGGGATTGGAATAGCAAGTTGGTATGTTGTTGCATCATATACAGGTTGGCGAAGTTCTTTAATTATCGCAGGAATTCTAGGAATATTAATTACATTGGAAAACCATTTAATTTTACCAAATGATAATCCTAACAAAATAGGCAATGTACTTTCAATATTTAAAAATAAAAATGTACTAGGGATTGGATTAGGGTGCGCTGGATTTTGGGGTTCATACTTTACAACTTCACAGTTTTATGATACTTACATAATAAAGGCTTTAAATATAGATTCAAGTTATTCTGGCATAATATCTTCAGCTATATTAATAGCAGGCGTAATAGGAGGCCCAATTTTAGGTTCTTTCTCAGATTTATTTAAGAAAAGAAGAACATTTTTAATAATTCTTACGATGCTGATGGCCATTGATATAGCAACAATACCATTTTCAAATTATTTTTTAGCTATTTTAAACTCAATTTTTATTGGTTTCATTTCTGCAGGAGTATTCTCAATAATGTATGCTGTTCCATCTTTAGATAATAGCATTTCAAATGAACTAATTCCTTTAGCTTTAGGTATAGTTAATACTCTACAAATAGCTTTAGGCTCTACAATACCATATATTTTTGCATTTATAGCTCATTCATCATCATTTACATACAGTTGGTTTATGCTTTCAATTTATTCAGTAATTACTCTTCCAATCTTAAAAATAGTTAATATAAAATAGCTATACTTCTATACTGCTAAGCTTTCTGAATAAAAACACAAGAGGAGAGATAATAATAAAAGAAAGTCCAAGCAACATGAAACTAATGTTTACTGAAGTAAGTTGAACTATATAACCTGATAAAATATCACCAATAAAACTTATTGCAATAACAAAGGTATTTAAAAAGCCTTGTACTCTTGCTAATATATTAACAGGTGATAGCTTTGTTATAAGTGTTAAGGTTAAGGATGATGCAATACCAAAAAATAAGCCAGCAAATATTGCTGATATATATGTAAGATAAAAAATTGGCATGAAAGGCAAAGTTAAATATGCTAAACCTATAGCTAGCATAGATATTGAAGTTATTCTTCCAGATTTACCTTTAATTCTAGAGAGCAATAATGAACCCAATGAAATTCCCAAAACTTGCGCTATGAAAAATCCGCTCAAGTAAATTGAATTTAAATTATTAAAATAAACAAGCGATGCATAAAAAATAGAACTCATCACAAATAAAGCGTTAAAAATTAAGACGAATGACATAACTTGAAATAATGCTTTTTCTTTAAATATAAAAGAAAATGTTTCTAATGTAGCAGAAGTTAGGCTTTGCTTTTTTATGTCCAAAGAAGATTCATCATATTTTATTAGAAATAAAGGTATTAAGCCCAATGAAAATATTAACATTAAAAATAGATTAGGTAAATAAAAATTATAAGTTAAAAATAAACCTGAAATAGCATACCCTAAAACTTGAAATATAGTCTGAGCTGAAGCTACAAATGAAACAGCTTGCTTAAACATTTGTTCAGACGTTATAAAAATTTTAACCCATGATGCTCTAACTGCACTTAAAAAATCTGCTCCTAATGTTAATATAAACGCTGCAATTGATAAGATCAGAAGCTTAAAAATAATATCTGAAAAAAATATGCTTGAAATAACCGCTAACGGTACAAGAATTTTAACTATATTAGCTAGATATGCAATCATTTTCCTTCTTTTCGTATTGTCCACAATCGCGCTAACTATAATGCTTAAAAAATAGGGAATTGTTGTCATTGAAGCAACGATTCCAGTATAAAAGCTTGAATTTGTTTGAACTAATGTAATCCATATTATTATAATACCAAAATAAGAAGTACCCAACCTTGATATGCAAAGATTTAAAACCATTAGATTAAAATTCTTTGGAAATTTTTTTATAATGCCCGACATTTTAAAATATTTAAAAAATAGAAATTTATATTTTAATTTATTAAAAAATAGAAATAGAGGATAAAGATAAATCTGATGGAATGTTATTAAATTTGTGAATAGGTTATCTAGGGTGATGCTTATATTAGCAATTCCTTTATTTTCATTTTTAATTATTAGTTTATCTTTTACAAATTTATCTTACAATTTTTTGCCTTCTAAACTAAACCAAAGCAAGCAAGTCAATCCTCAATCTATTTTTGTATTAAATATTACACAAGCAAATTTTACACAACAAAATATAAATCTTCCACCTCCTATAATCCCTTCAACTATTTTGATAATTATATTCATTTTTATTATAGGCATAACCTTAACTTTTATTACTATAAGTAGAGAAATAAGAAGAGATTTTGTATCAAGAATGATTGCTATGCTTTTAATAATTATTTTTCTTATTTTTGGTGCTAGATTATTCCTAAATACCCCAAGCTCAAACAGCGTATTAACTACAGGATTTAATTTATATTCCGTTACCTTTCTTATTGTTTTCCTTACAATAATTGCTATTTTAGGTTATTCATCATTTTATTTGCTTCGATATTTAAAAATGCAAAATATCTTAGAAAGTAAACCAGTTGTTGAAAAGATAAAAAAAGAGTTTATAGATAAAATTGAAGAATTCAATTTACAGTATTCGGAACTTAAATTCAAATCTCCAAAAGAATATATATTAAAATGTTACAAGTCTTTTTGTGAATTTATAGAAAATAAGGGTATCAATAATCCGAAGCATTATACTGCAAGAGAATTTGAAATATATATACAAAAGCTACTAGGGTATAATTCGAACTATTTACATGACCTTACTATAATGTTTGAAAAAGCAAGATATAGTTTGGAAAATATTGAAGAAAGAGATGCTGATAAAGCATCATTTTTACTTAATTGCATTCTAAATGATTTAAAAAATGGATGATAGAACCATAATAAAATTTAACATTTTAATAGGAATTCTAATTATATTATCAATTTCTGTATCATTTATTCAAATATCTTTAGATGCAGCTTATTTCTTAATTTTATTTATATCTGCATTCGAGGCTTTTTTGCTAATATATATATCATCAAAATTTTTAAAATCAAACCAGAGAATAAACAAAAATTTTGTTATTTCTGAAGATGCAATATCTAGAGAAATAAAGATGATTAAAAATGCGATTGAAGGATCTTTGATATCAAGGAAAATGCTTAGTTATAAATTAAAGGATATTTTAGAAACTAATAGAGGAATTAAATTATCATCGGAAAATGCTCACAATTTTATAAACGATAGAGATATTGTTGCTCTAATTTTTCCTGATGAATACCCTGATTATTTTAGGAATAAAAATGAATATTTAAATGCGCTAAACAAATTCATTTCAATGTTTAAGAATTTAATATAATGAGGAATACAAAAGTGGAAGAGAAAGAGAAATATTTGCCTAAGGCAATATTAGATGAAGTTTCTAAGGTTATTGTTGGAAAAAAGGATGTAATGGAATTAATCTTAATGGGAATGATTGCTGGCTCACATATACTAATTGAAGATTATCCTGGTTTAGCAAAAACACTTATGGCTAAATCATTTGCAAAAGCTTTTAATTTAGATTTTAAAAGGATTCAATTCACTTCTGACATGCTACCATCAGACATAACAGGTAGCTATATTTTAAATAGAGTTACTTCCCAATTTGAATTTAGAAAAGGTCCAATATTTGCAAATATAATTTTAGCTGATGAAATAAATAGGGCCCCTCCAAGAACACAATCTGCTTTACTTGAAGCGATGCAAGAAAGGCAAGTAACTGTGGAACGGCAAACATTTTTCTTAGAAAAACCTTTTATAGTTCTAGCTACTCAGAATCCAATTGAATACGAGGGAACTTATCCGCTGCCAGAAGCAGAATTGGATAGATTCATAATGAAGATTAGTATAGGTTATCCCACAATTGATGAAGAAGTGGAAATACTAAGAAGGAGAGTAGATAGAAAAAAAGATGATGTAGATGTTAACCCAGTAGCAAGTAAAGAAGACTTAATATATCTTCAATCATTAGCAGAGGAAGTTTATGTCTCTGATGATATAAAAAGATACATCGCTGCCATTGTTCAATACACAAGGAAGAGTCCTGAAGTAGAAGTTGGTGCAAGCGTGAGAGGGTCTTTGGCTATTCTAAAGCTGGCAAGAGCAAAGGCATTAATTGAAGGAAGAAAATTCGTGTTGCCTGATGATGTTAAGTATGTTGCAACCCCAGCATTAAGGCACAGATTAATATTGAAGCCAGAATTCTGGTTGAAAGGAATAAAGAATGATGAAATAATCCTTAGAATTTTAAATGAACTTCCTGTTCCAAAAGTTTAATGCTTACACTTAAAGGATTCACAATAATTTCATCGATTGTAATTCTTATCATTTTGGGAGCAGCTTCTAATGATCCTAGATTCTATTTGCTTTCACTTTTTCCCTTCTTATACTTGGTAATAGCATTAGTAACTTTTATGGATGATCAACCTAAAATTAAAGTTACAAGAGAAATTCAGGAAGAAATCTTTAGTGAAGGTACACAAATTGATGTGGAACTTAAAGTCATGAATGAAGGAAGCAAAAGATTAGAAAGATTGATATTAGAAGATTTATTACCTGATGATTCTAAAATAATAAAGGGTACCAATAAAATTGTTACGTCATTGGAACCTTTTGAAATAAAATGTTTCAGATATTCCATTCTAATAAAAAAGGTAGGCAAGTATTTTGTTGGTCCTATAAATTTAGTTGTATTTAATAGATTCGGTATAAGTAAAGATAATCTAATATTTGATAATAAACAAGAAATTAAGATATCACCTCAAGTACAACTATTAAGGAAAATTTCATTTTTACCAAAACATCTAAAATTTTGGCCAGGAGAGATTGTCGCAAAGAAAATGGGAATTGGTAATGAGTTTTATGGTGTTATTGAACAGGAAGAATCAACGGATATAAAAAGGATTAATTGGAAAGCTATTGCAAGAACGGGAAAAATAATGAAAAACGCTTATCATAAAGAAGTTGGAACAGAATTTGTTATTATTGTAGACTTCCGCAGTATCAATAATATTGAAAATATTAATTTTAATCTTCTTGAATTGGAAATTAAAACAACACTTCTTGTAGCTTATAGATTATTGAAAGATAGATTTAGAATAGGTATATTAATAATAGGCGATAAATTATACAGACTGTCGCCTAGTTTTGGAAAAAAACAATTTAGTAAAATTCTTTCTGTTGCATTGGATGCAAAATCCGGTAATAATCTTGATATAAGACTTTTAAGGTATTACATTCCTTTGATATTTCCTATCAATATGCATCTAATTGTTATAACACCTGCAATTGACGATGCAAGCATTCTTTCAATTATAGATTTAGTCAGACAAGGGTATCAATTAACAGTCATTATTCCTTCGGTATTAAATTTATTAAATTTTGAATCAACTCAATACGATGATGTGATTAGAAATTATTTAAAAATTGAGAGGAAAACCTTAATTTCCAAGCTTGCAAAATATTGCTATGTAGTTGATTGGAATGTGAACATTCCTATAGATATTGAATTAGAGAGAAATATGGAAATATGGAAAAGGTATCGAAGAGCCTATTAATACTAGTAAACTTAGATTTAATTATTTGGATAACGTATATCGTTACTTCTTTACTTATTTCACTCTTATACTTTGAAGATTACATTATTGTAATAGTTGTTTTACTACTTTTATCTGTTGTTTTTTACTTCATTGGATGGTACATTAAAGAACCATTCCCTTTAAAAATTAGCTTTTTCTTATTAATATTGCCAATCTTTTTTATGTTGTTTGAATTAATCAAATTTCTTCTTCTTATGTATAGTATTTTTACAATACTATTCATATCATTTGATCTATTTTCTTATATAGCTAATGATAAATACTCAATCATGAATATGATTAAAACCAAAAATATAAATATAAATGATTATTTTAAGAATTTAAAAAAGAAGATTTTAGATGAAATTATTCTAATATCAATCATATTTGTCATAATTATACCATTATTATACATTACTCCTAAAATAACAATAGTAAATTCAATTTTAACATTTTCTTTATTCATATCTTTGACAATAATCATTGTTTATTTGATAGTAATTAGGATATTCAAATAAATATAAATAGGATAGAATATTAAAAAAGCATGAATATAAAAACGAAGAAGGTATACGATAATTATTCAGAAGAAGATGGCTTTAGAGTGTTAGTTGATCGTTTATGGCCAAGGGGTATAAAAAAAGAAGAATTGAGAATAGATCTTTGGGCTAAGGAGATAGCTCCTTCTAATGAATTAAGGAAGTGGTATTCGCATGATCCTAGCAAATGGGAAGAATTTAAAAGAAAATATCGTGAAGAACTAGAAATTAACCCAAAATTCAATGAATTTCTTAATCAAATTTCTAAACATCCAATTGTAACTCTTCTTTATTCTTCAAAAGAAACAAGAATGAATAATGCTACAGTATTAAAAAAAATAATAGAAGAAAAATTAAGAAGATAAAGATAAAATATTTTAAAAATTTGAATAATTTTATTCAATTATTTTTTATTTTATGCATAAAAAATATTAGTTAGAAAATTAATTGATTTAATTTGATGTCCATTAAAATTGAAGAAGTCGGTCCTAAAATTGAACGAAGTTCAATCCATAGTCACATCAAAGGTCTTGGAATTAGAGATGGAAAAGTTGCATTTGCTGCAGACGGTTTTGTTGGTCAAGTAGAAGCAAGAGAAGCTGCCTATTATGTTACAAAGCTTATTAAAGAAGGTAGATTCGGAGGTAAAGGTGTTCTATTTGTTGGACCTTCTGGAACAGGAAAAACAGCTTTAGCTTTAGGTATAGCAAAGGAGTTAGGCTATGATACACCATTCGTTCAATTTTCTGCTGCAGAAGTATTTAGCTTAGAAATTAAGAAAACAGAATTTTTAACAAGAACTTTAAGAAGAGGTATTGGATTAAGGATAAGAGAATTAAGGAAAGTGTATGAGGGCGTTGTTAAAAAAATAGACTATAGATTTGGCAAAAATCCTTACAATCCTTATGCACAAGTTCCAGTAGCTGCCACAATTACATTAAGAACGAAACAAGAAGAAAAGACTTTAAGAGTTCCTTATGAAATAGCACAACAACTTGCAGAACAAAATATAGATACGGGTGATGTAATTTGGATAGATGAAGAAACGGGTAGAGTTTTTGTTCAAGGTAAAGCTGAAGAAGAAGGTGGTGAAACATATGATATATACGTTAGAAAAAAGCTTGAAATACCTTCTGGCCCAGTTTATAAGGATAAAGAAATAACTAGATACTTTACATTACATGACCTTGATACATTAAATGCAAAACAACAAGGATTATTAAGCATGATAATGTTTGGTAGTGCAGGAGAAGAAAAAGAAATACCTATGGAAGTAAGAAAAGCAGTAGATGAATTTGCTGAAAAGACAATAAAAGAAGGAAAGGGGGAATTAATACCAGGTGTTATGTTTATAGATGACGCACACATGTTGGATATAGAAACGTGGGCATTTTTATCAAGAGCAATGGAAGGTGAACTAACACCGATACTTGTTTTTGCAACAAATCGTGGATTTACAAAGATTAGAGGAACTGATGTTGAAGCACCTCATGGTATACCTTTAGATATGCTGGATAGGTTAATCATTATAAGAACGAGACCTTATAGTGCAGATGAAATTAGAGAAATTATAAAAATCAGAGCTAAAGAAGAAAAGATAGATTTAGGAGAAGATGCATTAGATTATTTAACCCAAATAGGAGTAAATCATAGCTTAAGATACGCTGTTCAGCTTCTATCACCGGCTTTAATGAAGGCAAAGGAAAATGGTAGAAATGCAATAACAAAAGAGGATGTAGAGCATGTTAAAAAGTTGTTTTTAAGTGTTAAAGAAAGTGTGGAGTACATAAAGGAATATGAGAAATTTTTCTTAAGATAAAGAAAAGACTAGAATAGAAAATATAAAGATTTCTAATTTAAATAAATAAATATATAATAAATTCTTTTATATGAATACAATAATTCTTGATGGAGATACATTAACGCTTGAAAAACTGAATAAATATTTATATGAAAATTATAGCATAAAGATTTCAAATAAGGTAGCAAATAAATTAAAAGAAAATAGGAATCTTATTAAGGAATACCTAAAAAGAGGTTTACCTATTTATGGAATAAATACAGGTTTAGGTGCATTAGTAAAATCCAAAGTTAGAGCATCTAAAGAGAAAGAGAAGTTAATAATAGAAGAACATGCTATAGGTTTTGGAAAATTCGTAGATAAAGAAATAGCTAAGGCAACAATTTTAATTCTTACAAACCAACTTGCTAAAGGCAACAGTTTTATTAAAATTGAAACATTGAATAGATTGCTTGAAATAGCTAACAGTGAGTACTTTCCATTGATTCATGAAGAAGGTAGTTTAGGGGCTAGTGGAGACTTGATTCCATTAGCAAGTTTAGCACAATGCATAATAGGTAATGGCAATTTTTCTGATGGTAAAAGAATATTGAAAGGTGAGAAAATATTTGGAAAGTATGATTTGGATATAGGTGAAGCTATATCATTAATTAATTCCACAGCATTTACTACTGCATCTTTAGCTGTATACATTGAATTGTACAAAAAGCTATTAGATTTATCCTGCGGAATTTCAGCCTTAACAGCTGAAGCGCTTATATCAAATTCGTCTGAATTTACAAAAGATGCTTTATCTGTAAAAAGGTTCGACTCTCAAGTAAAAGTAGGGTTGTATCTTCTCAAACTTATTGAAAATAGTAAGTTAATAAATGTTGATAAAAACACACAAGATCCATACTCAATTCGTTGCTTACCGCAAATCATAGGTTCAATAAGAAACTACATAGAGATAGTCGAAGAACATGTTATTAACGAGATGAATTCTTACTCAGGAAATCCTGTTGTTATTTTGGAAAAAGGAATGATATATAATGCTGGAAATTTTCATGCTCAGCTTTTATCCTTTGATTGTGATATACTAAGAATAACAATAGCTGCCTTATCATCATTGATAGAAAGAAAAATAAATAGAATTCTTAATCCTAATTTAAATAAAGGTCTACCTCCATTTCTAGCCAAATCTGAAGAAAGCTCAGGATTAATGCTTTTACAGTACTTGTCTGCATATCATGCCAACCAATGTAAATTGCTAGCCCAACCTTCTTCTTTTAATTCCATACCTACAAGTGCAGATCAAGAAGATTTTTCAAGTATGTCTGGAAATGGAATAAGTTTGCTTAAAAAATCATTAGAAAACCTTAAAGTCAATTTAGCAATAGAAGCATATTGTTCTTATGAAGCATTAAATTTAAGAGGAATTGATAGGGCAGGAATGGGAACAAAATATATTTATAAGCTAATAGATGACCTTGTTAAAGATAAAGCAGAAATCAATGAAAAATTAGAAAATTTATTTAGAAATCTAGAAAAAATTGCTGAATTACAAAGAGAAAAATTTGGTTCTATTTTTAAATAAATTGAAAATAATATTTTAAACAGTAAATTCAAATCAAAATGAATATTATTAATTTCAAAAGAAACGAAATTGATTTACCATTACATACAGGTCATGCTCCACAATGGTTAATTCGTTTAATGCTAGACTTAAGCAAAGAGATAACTCAAATAATTGTCGAAGAATATGGAACAAATGAATTCATGAAAAGATTATCTGACCCTCTTTGGTTTCAATCACTTGGATGTGTGCTAGGATATGATTGGCATTCTTCAGGTGTTACAACTGTTGTAACGGGTGTATTAAAAACTGCAATAAACAATTCTGAATTTGGAATTATAGTTGCTGGTGGTAAAGGGAATACATCTAAAAATACACCAAACGAACTAGAAATATTATTGAAGAAAATAAATTTGGAAGATAAAGCCGAATATTTTAAGAGAATAAGTAAATTGGTTGCAAAGATAGATAATAATTTAGTTCAAGATGGATATGACTTATATCATCACGCTATTTTTGTAGACGAGAAAAAGAATTGGGCAATTATTCAACAAGGTATGAATGTTGAGATTAAATATGCAAGAAGATATCATTGGTTTTCTGAAAACATAACTGAATTTTTATCAGATCCTCATGCAGGAATTATTGGAAATGTAAAACATGAAAACGTGCTTAATATGACTTCTAAATACTCCGAAGATAATAGAAAAGTTACATTGGAATTGATCAAGAGTGGTGTTGATAAAATAAAAAAAGATTATAAACAATTAATTGTAGGTCCTTTAGATAGCTGGTTAGGTGGTAAGAATTTGAATTTAATTAACCGATACAGAATGCCTAAATATGTAAATTGGGACGCTATAAGGAAATTACATGAACATAATCCTTCAGATTACATTCAACTAGTAGAATTTGAAGGAATAGGAAAAAATACAATAAGAGCGTTGGCATTGATTTCAGAAATAATATATGGTTCACCAGCTTCATGGAGAGATCCTATTAAATACACATTTGCACATGGTGGAAAAGACGGAGTGCCCTACCCGGTAAATAAAAAGGTTTATGAAAATTCAATAAGCATTCTAAGAGATGCTATTAAAAGAGCAAATATAAGAAACGAACTAAAAGTGCTTGCAATGAGGAGATTAGATAAAATAGAATATAAATAATGAAATAAGTGTTCTAATTATATGATAAATGATAAACCAACTTCAGCTGTAATTTTAACATTAATAGCTGGTTTGTTAATTTTAATTTTTGGTTTTATTACAATTGCTATATCTCCTTTTTTGATAAGCTATTTTAAATTAGTAGATTTGAATGCACTAGCATTGTATACTTTAGGTTCATTGGGAATTATATGCGGAATTGTTGATATAATTGCTTCCTTTATGATGAGAAACAATGATGAGAAAAAGGTTCATTTAGCAGGCATAATAGCTCTTATATTTACTCTATTATCAGCTTTTGATGGAGGAGGATTTATAATTGGATTCATTTTGGGAATAATAGGAAGTTCAAATGGAATAATTTGGAAACAGGAAAAACCTAGAGAGGATACATTAAAACTTTAATATTGTATCAATTCTATTTTTTTATCGCCTTTTAAATATCTTAGATATTTATTCAATAAATTTTTAGTGAACTTTTCAACATTTAATTTTAATGCTTCATTCGGATTTACCCATTTATATTCTACGATCTCAATGTTATCCAATTTAACTTCACCTTTTTCATTAAAGCAAAGGAAATCAAAGAAAATAAAATGTCTTGAAGAATCGTAAAATTCTTCAGGCATTATGACTTCCTGAACTAAAAGTAAATCAGAGACTTTTACATCTAGCCCAACTTCTTCCTTTATTTCCCTTTTTAAAGCGTCTTGCAGTTTTTCATAAGGTTCAACGTGACCACCAGGAACACTGTATTTTCCTCCAAGCCATTTTGGTGATCTCACAAGCAAAATCTCTCCTTTATCATTTACAATCAACCCACCTACAGTTACAAAAGGTCCCCCTTTCATCTTCTTAAATATACAAATATTTAAACCAAGAAATTAAATAAGCTTGATAAACATGTTTCCGTTTAATACGCTGGAGGATTTTAAAATAGATATACCACAAGAACTTGAAAGCTTTAGAAAATCAGTAAGAGAATTTGTAGAAAAAGTTGTAAGCAATAAGGTTAATGAAATAGAAAATAAGAATGAAATAAATGAAGAGATATATCAAGAAGCAATTAAATTAGGATTAACAGGCATAGGTATTCCTGTTGATTATGGAGGACAAGGCGGCGATTATTTAACTTTGTCTATTATGATCGAAGAAATATCACGAATTTTACCTGCGTTAGCTACAGGTATAATGGTTAATCATTTATTTATCTATCCTGTGTACTTTTTCGGAAATGAAGAACAGAAGAAAAAGTATATACCAAATATTGCAAGCGGTAAGTATTTCGCAGCTCATGCCAATACTGAGCCTGTTGCTGGAAGTGATGTAGCAGGGATTCAAACCACAGCAAAAAAGGAAGGAAAATACTACATATTGAACGGAAGAAAAATGTTTATTACAGGTGCAGGAAGAGCACAATATTTTGTCGTATCAGCTCGAACTTCTTTTCCTAAAGATACACAAAGAAGGCATGAGGGAATTTCTCTGTTTATTGTAGAAAAAGATTTTGAAGGATTTAAGCTTGGACACAGAATTGATACGATGGGGCTTAGGGGTGAACAACCTTATGAAATAATTTTGGATAATGTTAAAGTGCCCGAAGAAAACATTGTTGGAGAAGAAGGTAAAGCTTTTAAAATAATAGTTTCAACCTACGACCATGGTAGGATAGGAGTTGCTGCGCAAGCTGTTGGAATAATGCAAGGATTGATTGAAAAAGCTTTGAATTATTCTTTACAGAGGAAGGCTTTTGAAAAGCCATTGATATCTTATGAAGGAATATCATTTAAGATCGCAGATGCTTTGATAAAGTTAGAAGCTGCAAGATTGCTTACGTATTGGGCAGCTAGATTAATAGATGAAAATAAAGATGAAGCAATTTTAGCAGCGTCAATCGCTAAAACTTTTGCAACGGAAGCAGCTGAAAAAGTTGCAATTGATACAATTAAAATTCATGGTGGATACGGTGTAGATCGCGAAACCGGAATAGAAAGATATCTAAGAGATACATTAATTACAGAAATTTATGAAGGAGCTAACGATATTCAAAGGTTAACGATAGCTAAATCATTAATAAGAAAAATTTCAGGGAAATCTTTAGAAATTAGCTAAGTTAATATTGAATTAAGTATTCAATAATATGATGAATAAAATTGCTGTAATTGGTTCTGGAACGATGGGTCATGGTATTGCAGAAGTATGTGCTATAGCAGGTTTTGATGTTAAAATGCATGACGTAGAAAATGGAATCTTACAAAGTGCAATGCAGAAAATCAAGTGGAGTTTAGATAAGTTACATGAGAAAGGTCAATTGAAAGAAGACCCAGATAAGGTTCTTTCTAGGATAAAGCCTTCTACTGATTTTAAGTTAGTGGTAGAAGATTGCGACTTAATGATAGAAGCTGTCTTTGAAAAAATCGAAATAAAGCAAGAAGTTTTTTCAAAAGCAGATAAGTTAGCGCCTAAAAAGGCAATATTAGCATCGAATACAAGTAGCTTACCCATAACAGAAATTTCCGAATCAACGAATAGAAAAGAAAAAGTTATAGGTCTTCATTTTTTTAACCCGCCAGTCTTGATGAAACTTGTTGAGGTAATAAGAGGTAAGTATACAAACGATGAAACATTATCAGCATCTCTTGAATTCTGTAAATCAATAGGAAAAGAGTCAGTAGTTTTGAACAAAGATATTCCAGGTTTTATAGTTAACAGAATATTAGCAAGAATTTTAAATACTGCGTGTATTTTGGCAAATAAAGGCTACGCAACCTATGAAGAAATAGATGCTTCATTAAGATTTAAGCTAGGATTTCCTATGGGTATATTTGAAGTAGCTGATTATAGTGGCCTTGATGTCTTTTACAATATTTATCAAGCAATGACATTGAGAGGATTTAAATCTAGATTATGCAAAGCAATAGAAGAAAAATTCAATCAAAAAAAGTTTGGATTAAAAACAGGTGAAGGATTTTATAAATATCCAAAGCCTGGCGAATATAAAAGAATTCAGCTTGAGCCAAAGATGGGAGAAAAAGTTGATCCATATTTGATTATTTCACTTGGAATAAACGAAGCATCTTATATTTTAAATCAAGGCATATCAAGTAAAGAGGATATTGATAAAGCAGTTAGATTGGGACTGGGATATCCAAAAGGAATGTTTGAATATGCAGATGAATGCGGAATAGATGAAGTTGTGAATAAAATAAAAACTGTAATTAATTTGACTGGTGAAGAAGCTGAAGTTGATTCTTTGCTAATAAATTTTCTAAAGGAAAATAGATTAGGTAAAAAGACGAAATTGGGGTTCTATCAATATTAAAATGCATTTTACTTGGATTATAAAAAGGAAATTAGCAGCTAGTAGCATTCCTACTAGTATAGAAGACATTGAATTCGTCAGAAAAGAAAATATTAACGCTATTGTTTGCTTAGTCGAAGAAAATGAACTTGAAATAATGGATGATAATTACAATGTAGGCATTGAAGCTTACAAAAGATTATTGAGTAAAAGAAATATAGAATTACTACATGCTCCGATAAAAGATTTTAGTGTACCAACTTTAGAACAGCTAGAATACGTAATTAACTGGATTGAAACCAAAATTAAAGAAAATAAAAGCGTAATGGTGCATTGTAGAGGCGGATTAGGTAGAACAGGCACCGTCGTTGCTGCATTCCTAATGTATGAGAATGGCTACACAGCTGAAGAAGCTATAAAATATATTCGTTCTTTAAGGCCTGGAAGTATAGAAAACTACAATCAAATAAAATTTTTAAAATATTATGAAAATTATTTGAGAAATAAAATAATATATAAATAATTTAATGCAAAAAGAGGCTGCAGTAGCAATAATACTAAGAAAAGATTTAGAAGGATTTGAAATATTGTTAATTAAGAGAAGAATAAATCCCAATGATCCATGGTCTGGAGACGTTGCTTTGCCTGGTGGAAGAAAAGAAGAACAAGATGAGGATGTTTTAAATACTGTAATAAGGGAAGTAAAGGAAGAAGTCGGCATAGATCTATCTAAACAAAAATTTTTAGTTGAATTACCTTATTTCAAACCTTCGAACCCAAGATTGCCAAAAATTAAGATTAAACCTTTTGTATACGTATTGAAAGAAAATGTAGAAATTAAAAAAGGTGAAGAAGTTGAATACTTTTTTTGGTTCAATCCAAACAAATCTATTGAAAAAAGAGTTAAGATTGAAAAGATCAATCGATATAGAAAGGCTTTCATTTATAACGGGAATATTATTTGGGGGTTAACATTTAGAATTTTGAAATATTTTCTTAGAAAAATTAAACTCAATCAAGATATATTTTTATATTAATTTAATACTCTAATAATCTATGGATTCTAATAATAAATTAGAGAATCAACCTTCTTTATTCAAAAGAACCATTGCGGAATTAATAGGTACATTATTCTTTGTTTTCACCGGTGCTGGTTCAGCAATAGGTGCAACAATTGCACTTCAAACTCAATCAAACCTTTTAATTGCTGCTATAGCAAATGGCATTGCATTAGCTTTGGCCATCACAGCTACAATGAATATTTCAGGCGGTCATATTAATCCAGCTGTGACCATCGCAGCATTATCTGTTAGAAGAATAAAATTATTAGAAGCTATCTCATACATACTTGCACAATTATTAGGTGCTGCTATAGCAGGTGCATTCTTAATGGCGTTGACACCAACAAGTGTAGCAAATACTGTTGTTTACGGAGCTCCTACTTTAAGCTCTTCAATAAATGTTTATCAAGGAATATTTTTGGAAATGTTGATGACCTTCTTTCTAGTTTTCGTGATTTTTGCTACAGCAATTGATAGAAGAGCACCTAAACTTGGCGGCTTTGCAATAGGCTTAACAGTCACAGTAGACGCTTTAATAGGAGGTCCCTTAACAGGAGCAGCTATGAATCCTGCAAGAGCTTTTGGACCTGAGTTAGCAGCATTCCAATTTAGCAATTGGTATGTGTATTGGATAGGTCCTATTATAGGCGCAATAATTGCAGCTTTAATCTATGAGTATGTCTTTTTGAAATAAATATTTCAAAATATTTACTAAAGAAGAATAACCATTTAATTAGTTAATTTTTAATACTGCTCTACCTAATACATTTCCTTTCAAAAGATCATGAATGGCTATATTAACTTCATCCAATGAATATTCTTTATAAATTGGTTTTATTTTTTGTTCATGTATTAAATCTAGAGCTTCTCTATATTCCTTTTTTGTGTAAGCTGCTGAACCAATAATTCTATGTTCACGCATTATTGATAGCGCTGGTCTTTTCAAGACCAACTCTTCACCTGATATATTCCCAATTAAAATTATTTTTCCTTCTCTCTTAATAACTCTAAGACTTTCGTTTATTGTTAATGAACCTACAAGCTCAAATACGACATCAACGTTTTTTATAACATTTGAAAAATTGGGTTCTGATATAACTTCATTTGCAAAATCCTTTAAATAACTTACTTTATTTTTTGATGTTTGAGCAATAACATAGGCATTCAAATGATTAAGATACTGAATTGCATGTATTCCAACACCACCTCCCGCACCTGTCACTAAAACTCTTGTAGAGCTTTTAATTTCTGCGATTTGTGAAGCATGAATTGCAGTAGCTAATGGACAAGCTGAAGCAGCATACGCTTCAAAATTATCATCTTTCAATTGAATAACATTTTCTGTAGGAGAATAGATAATTTCAGCATATCCCCCGTCTATACCTTCACCATAGAAAATTAAATTAGCACATAAATTTTCCTTTCCAGCTAAACAATATTCACATTTTCCACAACTTATTGCAGGGAATATTGCCACAGGCTTATTTTCATGATAACCAAAAATTTCATGGCCTGGAATTACTGGAAGCTTGAGATTTTTAAAACCCCCTTTCCAAATTACAACATCTCTACCACAAATTCCACAAGCTTTTACATTTACTTTAATTTTATCCTTGTTTGCTTGTTCATCTTTATAAATTGGTTCTAAATTTTGGAAAAAATTTTTAATTACATAAGCTTTGTACATGTTAATTTATTAATCATCAAAATATTTGAATAAATTATTTTGTTGAATTCATAAATTTTAATGATATATCAATATACTGACTTCCTCCCAGCCCTAAAAGACGAGGCTTGCAATCTATTGTAAAAAAAACATGTATTTGCCAAGATTTTGGTGTGCTAAGATAAGATATTTATTTTATAACTATGAATTGATAACAATTTTTAACTCTTAAATGTTTTAGTTTAATGATATACCTTTACTTTTTAGTAAATCTTCTATCCTTTTAGCTAGATCAAAATCATATTGAGTAACGCCGCCTTCATCATGGGTTGTTAATCTTATTGTTAATTCATTGTAATTTTTTAATTCTAAATCGGGATGATGTTCCATTTCTTCAGCGATGGGGACTAATAAATCTATAAATTTCACAGCTGAAACAAAATCTTTAAATTTTATAAACCTTACAAGGCTATTTTCTTTATATTCCCAATTCTTTAAATTTTTTAATCTTTCTAATATTTCCTTTTCCCCAAGTTTTGTCATTAATTAATAATATATTTTAAAACTATATTTCATTCACCGACAATTTTTATTATTATTCTTCTAGCACTTCTAGGACCATCCAATTCTACAAAAATTATATTTTGCCAAGTTCCTCTGATTAACTTTCCCTTCGAAATTGGTAAAGCTTTGCTAGTTCCAAGGAATGCTGATGCTAAATGAGCATGCGCGTTATTATCAATTGTATTATGTTTCCAATTTCTATTAATTGGAAACAATTGTTTTATCATTGTTGATATATCTTCTAAAAGGTTAGATTCAAATTCGTTTAAGATCAATGCTGCAGTTGCATGAGGAACATATATTAAGCAAATCCCTTCTTTTATATTTGCTTCAGCAACAAATCTTTCAATATCATCAGTTATATCTATTAATTGAAAACTTACATGCGTTTTAATAGTCAAAACTTTTTCTAATATCATAGTTAATAAATTAAGTTAGGAATTTATCTTTGTATTTCTAATTTTAAATTAGCCCTATGAAGTCTTTTAAAAAAACTGAAGAAAGATGAGGAACGGAAGGGCGGACTGAGGGTTTTTAAACAATATTGATTATTTTGAATTTATGAATTATATAACTATAAATTCACAAACTCCTCCTTTGAGATTAAACATATCCTACGAAGAAATACTAGAAAAATATGCTTTTAAGAATGAAATAATTGATGTTTCCTATTTGAATCAGGAAGATTACCAAGTTACAGTAGGTGGCGTTTCTAATATGATGCTAGATTATCTTAAAAACAATACTTTCAAAATAAAAAGATGGATATCTTTAGGACCGAGATATCCTCCTGTTATGAGATTCAGAGATATAGATCTATATTTTATTGATTTGGATGTTTCTAAGCTAAATGGTTATACAAGATTTAAAGAAGGAATTTATAATGAATCTCATGGTTTGGGTAAGTATGAATTAAAGGCTGAAGATTATATTGCATATGCAAATTATAATTGGAATACAGCGCAAAAGTTGCTTGAATTTTACAATGAAACAGATGTTTATCTTGTTAATGATTTTCAACAATTAATTGTAGGTGGAATTATCGGTCCATCAGCACCAGTTGTTTTGTGGTATCATATTCCTTTCGTCCCAGAAAATATGAGTGAAAAAGTAAGAGATTTTATTGTAAAATCAATATTAGGTTTTGATAGAGTGATAGTTAGTACAAAAAGAGATCTTGAAGGATTTATAAGAAGTGGTATCAAAGCTAAAGTAAAACAAATATATCCTTTCATTGACCCTAGTAAATTTGAAAAGCCTAATAGTTCAAAAATAGAAGAAATTAAAAGTAAATTGAATATAAATGATAACGATAGAATAGTTTCAGTTATAGGAAGACTAGATCCCGTCAAATCACAAGATATTGCTATAAAAGCTATTAAAAATATTGATGCAAAATTACTAATTGTTGGAGATGGGAGCTTTACAAGTAAGAAGCTTGGACATGATAAAGCTAGTTTGTGGCTTAATGAATTATTAAAGCTTTGTGAGGAATTGAAAGTTCAAGACAAAGTTATTTTTACGGGCTACGTTTCACATGAGGAATTATCTTGTATATACGAAATTTCAGATGTCGTTGTTCTACCCTCTAGGCTTGAAGGCTTTGGACTAACTATATGCGAAGCATGGCTATACAAAAAAGCAACTGTTGTTAGTAAAGGATCAGGTATTAGTGAATTAATTATTGATGGTTTAAATGGTTTTACGTTTTCAGTAGGTAATTATGAAGAACTCAGAGATAAAATAGTTCAAGCGTTGAAAATAGGGGATAAAATGGGAGAAAGGGGATATGAAACATTAAAGAAGTGTGATGTTAAATACGCTTCTGAAGAAATAAATGAAGTGTTAATTGATGCTATGAAAGAGTATCCTAGTAGAAATTTATGAATGAGCTAGAAAAATTTATCTATTAATAGAAATAAGAAACTAGCAAATAATGCAGTAAGGAATATTATTCCCCACATATAATCGTAGGGCAAATATAAGCTAAATATTAATCCTCCATACAATGGCCCAAAAGCTCTTCCTATAAAAGTAAAGAAATTATATGTCCCTGAATATTTTCCAATATCTTCTTCATTAGCCATATTCATAGCTACTGCATTTGCTGTTGATGAAAAAATTAATTCTCCTAAAGTAATTATTATAATGGAAACAAACATCCACCAAATTGAAGAGCTAAATATTGTTGAAAAATAACCAAAACCATAAATTATAATTCCATAAATCAAGAATTTCATTTGATTTGATGTATTAGCAAGCTTAGCAAAGAAATATTGAGTAAAACCAACGAGAAAACCATTGAGAGTCCACGCCAATCCTATGTAAAATGAAGATATACCATTTACCTCACTTTCATATACAGCGAATGTGCTATTAAATTGACCAAAAATTAGAAAGCTAATAAAGGCTGCAACGCAATATAATAAAAATTTTAAATTCTTTAATGCCTTCATCATGTCGTTAAATCTAAACCTAGAAGTAACTTTTGCAGTTTCTGGAAATTTAATCATGTATAATGAAAGTAATGAAAGTAATGCACCTATTGCAAAAAATGATATGTTAAAATATTTAGTATAAAAAATGAATCCACCAATAGCAGGTCCAATTCCCCACCCAAAGTTTGCTGCTGCCCTTAGCAATGCGTAGCCACCAAATCTTTCGTTTTTATCCATTATGTCAGCCACTATTGCATTAATGCTAGAAAAATAGAAACCACTAAAAAAATTGATAAGAATCATTCCAAGTAGGATAGAATATATTGATTTCAATACAACAAATATGCCTATAAAAATAAATGATAACCCTTGGCCAGCTAATCCTAGAATAACCATTCTTTTTCTTCCAAATGAATCTGATACGGCACCGGCTAAAATCTGAGATAAAGCGCCTACAATTCCAGATATAAATACAAATAGTCCTGCGAAGGATAGTGAAAGATTGAAAATCAATACTAAAAATAAAATTAAAAATGACCAAATTGAACCAAAAGAAAATGATCTAAGAAAGCTTAGTATCACTATAAATCTCAATACGTTTATTTTATAACTAGCTTCCATTTATAGCGATTTATAATAAATACAACTGGTTCTATTTATAGCTAGTTTCTTATGAAATTAAATAAATTCTTCATGAAAAATTTTTTATTGAAAATTCTAGAGCAGAGTCTTTAGAATAAATAGCTTATATAATATAAAATTTAAATTCAATCAATAAATGGTTAGATATTTACCTATAGGTAATGGAAGAATTCTAATAAATTTCGATACAGATTATAGGATAGCTGATTTTTATTATTCGAAAGATCTTTCAGAAAATCATTCACTTGGAAGACCTTTTATGTTTGGTATTCAAATAAATGGTAAATTTACTTGGTTGGATAAAAAGACAGTTCAGTTTGCTGATTACTTAAACGATACGATGGTTGGTAACATCAAATGTAAATTTGCTGATATACTTCTTGAATGTGATAATTTTGTAGATGTTTATGATGATATTTACGTTAGAAAAATACTGATTAAGAATAAGGGTCAAGAAAAAAAAGATGTTAAATTTTTCTTCCATCAAAATTTTTATATTTATGGCACTAACGTAGGAGATACCGCAGCTTATTTTCCAGACCTTCAAGGTATAATACATTACAAAGGGAAAAGATACTTTTATTCTTCAACGTTGGATGTAGAAAATAAAGTATTTGACCAATATGCTACAGGAATTAAAGATTTTGAAGGACATGAAGGTACATGGCGGGATGCTGAAGATGGAGAATTATCAATGAATCCTATAGCAATAGGTTCTGTGGATTCGGTAATAAGGCATTCATTGGAGCTTAAGCCCAACGAAACAAAAATGGTTTATTATTACATTATTTGCGGTGAGAGTTTAGAAGAAATTCGCAAAATTTTACAATACATTACATACAGAAAGTTGCAAAGAATGGAAATTAGAACAGCTAATTATTGGAGAGCTTGGCATGAAACAATAGATTTAAAATTAAATTTAAATCTCTCTTCCTTGTTCAAAAGATCTTTATTTGTTATAAGAAACCATATGAACGATTTAGGAGCTATTGTTGCATCAAGCGATAGTGATATATTAAAATCAACGAGGGATGAATATTATTACGTTTGGCCTAGAGATGCTTCAATTGCAACTTATGCACTTATTTTAGCGGGTCATTATTCTGCTGCAAGAAAATTCTTCGAATTTGCAAAACGAGTTGTATCACCACATGGATATTTTTTCCATAAATATAGAGCTGATGGAAATTTAGCTAGTTCTTGGATACCTCTAGTATATAAGGGAAAAGATATTTTACCTATACAAGAAGATGAAACATCTTTAGTTGTATGGTCAATTTGGAATTATTTAAAGAAAACTAACGACATTGAATTCATCTATAGCCTTTATGATTCAGTAATTCTTAAATGTGCAAATTTTATTCTGAATTTTAGAGAAGCAAATGGATTGCCAAAAGAATCGTTCGATGTTTGGGAAGAAAGATATGGAATTCATACATACACTGTTGCAACTACATATGCAGCGTTAAAAGCTGCTTCCGACGCAGCAATGAAATTTGGAGACGTAAGTTATGCGATTGAATTCGAGAAGGCTGCTAACGAAATGAAGAATGCATTTGAAAAGTTCTTTTATTCTGACAATAAAGGATATTATGCAAGAGCATTAATTGATGATCAACCCGACTTTACAGTCGATAGCGCTACAATGGCTATATTCCTTTTTGGTCTTAAGGATCCTTTGGATAGGAAAGTTCAAAATACAATGGACAAAATAATGAATAGATTGTGGGTAAAAACTATAGGTGGTCTTGCGAGATATGAAAATGATCATTACCAAAGAGTAAAGCAAGATCAAGAAATTCCTGGCAATCCATGGATGATAACAACTCTATGGGCTGCACAATATTTTTTGGATATTGGATATGTAGATAAAGCAATCGAGTTGATAAAATGGGTTACAGACCATGCACAAAGTTCTGGAATTTTATCTGAACAATTAAATCCATATGACGGAAGCCCTCTATCGGTATCACCTTTAGTTTGGAGTCATGCTGAATTAGTAATTACATTGATTAAGTATGATGAAGTCCAAAGATTAAAGGAAAGTGAAGTTTAAATTAGCAATACGTTCTTTGAAAATCTTCTAAAATGTTTGTGTAATATATAAAAGCTAAGTAGGGTGATTTATAAGGATTGAAATATTCGTGTACTTCTTGATCCGAGAAATACTTAGTAGACATGTAATAAAAATGATCCGAGGTTTGTAATGAACGCCATACATGCATGTTTTTATTGCCTTTCAAAGATTTCATAAATTCGAATGCTTCTTTTTGCAAATCATTACCCAGCCAAGCGCTTAGATCTCTCTCAGTATCTGCCCACGAAATGATTTTTTGAATGCTTATTTGACCTTTACTTTCAGAACTTTCAGCAAAGGAATTTATTGTAGATAATTCTATACCGTACTTTCTTAATTCTTTAGGCAAATGTTTCATAAATTCAAATATTCCTGTTTCTTTCCATTGATGTTCACCGAAGGTTTCATAATCCATGAACAAGTTGATAACTTCACCTGGAGTTAAATGGATCCACTTTGCATATTTATCTGCAAATAATGGATATTCGTTCCATGTGGTATTTGAAAACCTAAAAGAAATATCATCGCTCAATCTATAATTTCTAAGAAATAAATTAATATTTGACACTGAAGTGTATTTGTAGTTCGGATTATATTTTGAGATAACCTCATCCGTTCCTTCAGCCAATATATTTTTATAGCCTAACTTCTTAACAACTTCAGATATGTGGTCGCTGTAAATCAATTCTGTATTCCTGAATGTGACTGGCTTAATACCAAAAATTTTAATTAACGTTTCCTCCTGAAACTTAATTTGGTTTGAAAATTCTTCATCGTCCCAAATAGAAGCTAAGCTATGATAATATGTCTCTCCAACAAGTTCACCCAATCCTGATTTAAAATAATCTTTAAAAAGATCAAGTATAGGAGAATTTAATTCAATTAACTGTTCTAAAAGAATGCCTGAAATTGAAATTGAACAAGGAAAATTGTTTTCTATTAAAAATTTTGTCATAGGAATATAAGATTTTGATATTATTCTGTTTAAAATTTCTTTATTTTTATCATGCCAAAAATATTCATGAGCTTTACCTATTTCATATCTCCTATATGGCCTAATTCTTCTTGGTTGATGAACTTCAAAGAAAAATATTATTTTTTTCATAAGTATCTTTTATAAACTTCCAAAGTATTTAATGCTGTTCTATCCCAATTAAATTTCATTGCTTCGAATTTGCCTTGCTCACCCAATTGCTTCCTCAAGGCTTTGTATTTAAGTAAAGAAATTATGTATTCAGCTATTAAATCTGTATCCCAAAAATCTGAAATTAATATATTTTTCAGAGCTTCTGCAACTCCTGTATTTTTACTCGCTATGATAGGTGTTCCTGCAACCATAGCTTCTAATACTGTAATTCCAAAAGGTTCAGATACAGCTGGCAAAACAAAGGCATCACTTTTTGCATACAATTCCTTGGCTCTTTTTAAACTAACAAAGCCTTCAAAGAAAATGTTTTTATTCAAGTATTCAGCAGCCATAGATTTGAGTTTATCCATTTCTTCACCTCTACCAGCTAGAATAAATTTTACTTTTTCATTTTGATTTAAAACTTTTATAGCAGCTTCGATAAAAAATTTTGGACCTTTTTGAGGAGTAAGCCTGCCAAAATAAATTATTTGATTTTTTAAATTATAATCTTTATTTGTAACATAGAACAATTCTAATTCTACCCCATTGTAAATTGTAACTATATTATCTTTAGCGCATTTGTAATTTTTCAGCAGTATACATTTTGTATAATTAGATACCGTTATTATAGTATCAGCACTATCTATTCCTACTTGTTCAATTTCTATTATCCTTTTTTGAGGATAAAAGTTTCCTGAGCGATCGTACTCAGTGCTATGAAATGTTATAACAAGAGGAATATGGTACTTTTGTTTTATTCTAGAAGCTGCAATAAAAGTTATCCAATCATGCGCATGTATTAAGCCCACATTATTCATGTCAAATTTTTCTACTAATGCTTCATTATAAGCTCTAACGATATCATAAAAATCTCGAGAAGATTCATATGAATATGAAAACTTTCCTCTAAAATCAATGAACTTCAAATTAAATGGATAATTTATATGGACTCTTTCGAAATAAGGTAAATATAGATCGATGTCATAGAATTTTGCTAATCTTTGATAAAGATTCAATGTATGAATTCCAAGTCCTCCTGTAAAAATAGGAGGCAATTCCCATCCTAAAACAGCAATTTTTTTCATTCTTTTAAATTGGGTAATACATCTTCATAGTAAGCCCTGATTAACTCTGCATAACTCCAAGCTTGTATAATGCATCCCTTTGGTGTACTGGGTTCTAAGCCGTCAAAAATCTCAGGCAAATAAGTCATGCTATATAAAGGTTTAAAATAATTGAAAATTTCTTTTGCATCTGAGCCTGATTTAACACTTGCTGTGATATAAAAACCAGCTAACCAAGGCCAAACAGAACCGTTATGATAAGCTGAATCCCTTGAAAACCAATTGCCTAAATACTTTGGCTTAAAATTAGGATCTTTGTAGGATAAAGACCTTAGACCATAAGGAGTCAATAAATGTTCGTCTACTATATTTTTAAAATCTTTAAAGTTACTTAAAACTGGAAAAGGTAGAGAGAAACATAGTATAAAGTTAGGTCTTATTGATGGATCATCAGGATCGGCAACATCTAAAATTATATTATTGCTCATGAAAATAGAACTAAAATAATCTTCAATTTCTTCTTTTATTTTTATATATTTTGGATTTAGCCTTTTTCTTAATTCATGACTAAAATAATCTACGCTACTAAGAGCGTTGTACCAAAGAGCGTTAATTTCTACTGGTTTGCCAATTCTTGGTGTAAATACATTATCTCCCAGCTTAGCATCCATCCAAGTTAGCGGTGCTTTTTTAGTCCTTACAAAAACTCCATCTAAATCGAAAAATTCATTACCCTTTATATAAGCATCGATTATTTTTAAACAGTATTTATAAATTGAATTCAAGAAATTCTTATCTTTTGTATATTCATAATATTTATACAACGCATAAATAAACCAAAGAGAAGAATCTGCAGAAACATTATCTTCATCATTTGAAAACTTTTTAGGAATAATCCCATTGTTCATCATTCGAGCATAATTCATTAAAAGATTTTTAGCATGCGTGAATTTTTTATTAACCAGTAAAAGGCCTGGTAAAGATATAAATGCATCTCTAGACCATGCTTCGAACCAATAATAACCTGCTAATATGTTATCCTTTACTAGAAAAAGATTTGAAGCCATCAACATGTTTTTCATAAAATCAGGTGCGTGTAGATTAAATTTCAATCTATTCAAATACTCTTTTTCTAATTCATCATAGTTAATAACATCTAAAGGTTCAGAAGATATTTGAACTATGAATTCTCTTTGATTAGATACAGCAAAATAACCAGGACTAAACAAATCTTCCTCTGAATTGGTTCCTCTTTCTATTTCAACTGGGTATTGAAAATTGTAATACCAATCTTGTTTTTCAATGAATTGACCCGGTGAATTAATGTATAATTTTACATCTTGTTCTTCAAATTCAACTAACTTTTCTATTATTATTTTAAAATCTCTCATACTTTTTCTAATTACATTATGATGTGTACGAAAAGATAGCAAAGGATAAAGTTTAAGTTGATAATTGTCTTTCGAGAAAATATATCTTACCAATACACAATCTAAATCAGGATGAATCAAAATTCTCTTTTTAATTCTAAGATCAGCTAAAACATATTCAAATTCAGGAATAGGAAAAATTTCATAACTTTCTATTAATTCATATCCTTTAGGATAAATTGTTCCAGGATAATAATTTGTATCAAGAAGATAAATATTCCCGTTATAAATAATTTCTTCGAATAATTTTGATAAACAAACAAATCTTCTATAATAGGGCAAAAAGCTTTTCACAAATATGCCATGATAAGTTCTAGTATTTGCAAAACTTACAGTTGAAGCAGAATAACTTCCATTATTATTCGTTATTATCCATTCCTTGTTTATTTCATTCATTCTCATAATACTATATTAATCAAGCCTTCAGAAGTTGTTCTTTTTTAATTTCTTTGGTAATAAGATAAAGCTTGTATATTGAATCACAATTCTGTTCAAGATACTTCACAAGCTTTTCAGAAGTAAATTTAGTAAAAGATCTCCATAAAGCCCTTTTTACTTGCGAAATTCTTTGCATTGACCTGCTTATTTCGATCGATAAATCTAATAAGTTTACTTCTCTGCTAACGCTTAACATCTTTTCTACTTCTTCAATCGGAGCTAATTCAATTTCTAAATTATTTTTTAACAATTCCTGTACATTGATTAGTTTATTATCTGATTCGAGATTTTGGATTAGATATAATAATGTTTTAATATTGTACTTTTTGGAAATATCGAATAAATTTTCTTTATTATAAGTTAAAATTGTAAAGTCTTTGTCTATCAATTTACTAATGTAGCTAATTACTTCATCAAAATTTTCTACGATTTTATCTTCAACAAACAGTACTTTTGTAAACTTATATTCACCATCGAAAATTGAAAATCCCAATAATCCAATCGATGAATCTTCATTAAATGGTATATCCATTATATCTATTGAAGCCAACTTAAGCGCTGTAGATGGTTTAGGTATAGAAATTTCCATGTTTTTAAATTTAGCCAGTATTTTCTCTTCTAGCAAGATATAATCTATAACCTTTAAAGCAGCCTTCTTTGCTACATTCCAATCAAGATCATATTTTAAAAAATCTGCATAAGAATATTCATCTAACATTTCAAAAAGAACCTCATCTATATCCCTTGGAGTGTATTCTTTTAGCAACTCCTTTATTTTAATCCAATCCAGCTTATTAATCAATCCTGCTGCTTCAGGCTCATGAAGACCAAAGAATTTTTTATCTCCAAACTTCCCAACATCATAAACTATAGTTTCAAAAGGTATTTGCATCTTCATTCTTAAAACAAGCATCAAGTATGTTAAACCTATTCTTATAATCGAGGTATCTTCTTTTGGGTCTAATTCGTAAAATGAGCCATAAGTAAAATCAGAATACTTACCATAGGTTGCACTAGGAATGTCAAATATTTTTCTATCATAATAAATAATGCTTCTATCTCCTACAATTTTTACCCTAGGTCTAGTACTTTTTAACCTCCAATGAACTCGATTCGGTAACTTAAGATATTGACCAAAGCCTTTTCTAGGAGGAAACACTACACATGCAACTTCTGAATGGAGCCTGCCATAGATGAAATCATTTATTAAAGATACATTTTCTTTCCATTTCAATTTAGTTTCTTCATACTCTTCAATGACCTGTGCAAAAGTTTCATTTTTGTATAAATTGATTTCATTTAGTTTTTCTTCTATAACTGCAGTTACTACTCTTCCTGAACCTCCTCCCAATTTATGCTGCATTACAACAGCTTCCTGAGAATAATCAAAGCAACCTATTTGGAATTTTTCTACAAGATCGCAATGTGAAATTTCTTCTAAAAAATACTTTTGTCCGTTATCTACTAAGATTCTATTTATACCATAGGGTGGAGCGAATTCATAAAAATTCAATTTGTTCATTACATCTTTACCCTTTTTCGTTAATTCTCCTGCAGAAATAAGAGAATGCTTTTTTAAAAAATCAATTTCTTCATTTGTTATTTTGTCTTTTAAAAAGGGTGATGTATATTTTATCAATGACTCAAACAGGATTCGGTATTCATTTTCATTATTCACTATCACTTTTTCAATAGGCATGTTAAGCCAATCTTTCAAAGAAGTCACACCTCTAAGTAATAAAGTTCTATCCCATTGACCGCTTGGTATTATGATCGTTTCAGAAAATTTAAGTTCCTCCCTTCTACCTTTCCTTCCTTCTCTTTGATAAAATTCTCTCAAACTTTCAGGTAAGCCAAGATGTACAATCCTACCTATTGTGCCAATATCTATTCCTTGTGATAAAGTTCTTGGTGAAATTATTACTTTAACCTTTCCCTTTCTAGCCCCTTCTTCTATTTCTCTTCTAAATTCCTTTGAAACAAGATGATGATGCGTAGCTATTTTTATTCGTTGATCTTCAGGAAGAGATAACTTAATTCTTCTAGCTATTTCTTCAGCACGATTAATGCCCCGAGTAAAAACAAGGGTTACACAATCATCATAAACATAATTTTTAATAAAATCTGCAACATCGTATTCCATCGAACCAAGATCTATACCTTGAGCTTTCGCAAATTCAAGCATTTTATAATAGTTCTTCTTAAATTCTTGAAAATCATCAATACATTTTTCTACATCTTTAGGTAAATTCTTAAAACTGCTAATTGTAACTTTAAATTTTTCCCAATATTTTTTTAAGTTCTTACCTAAAACAACGTATGTTCTATTTTCAACTCTGAATTGCTTTCCTTGAATAATGGAAGTTTCTCTACCATTAACTTTCTTAAAAAAGATTGAAAGATCTTCAGGATTTTCTATCATAGCTGTCAAAGCCATTATTTGAAAATTTTTTTCGCAAATCAAACTAAGAATGTTTATAATGCCTTGAATTAATGCTACTTCTCTAGGAGAATAAAAGTCTATTTCGTCAAAAACTATGAAATCTAAATTCTTTATAAAAGAGCTTAAGATTGATTTTAAATTCTTTGAAATTCTCTTCAATTCATTCATTAAAAAAGCTGGATTCGTAACGATTATTGTTTGTTCGGAAATAATTTGGTGTAGCTTAGAAAACTTAAATTCTTTAATAAGTTCAGACTTCCTAAGCGCATCTATAGCTAATGATTGTAATCTAAGCTTTTCAGAATATGTTTCTATTCTTTTTATTTGATCTGAAGCAAGAGCTAATGTAGGATATACAGCCAATGTTTTCAACCTATTTTTCATCGCATAAATTATCCATGCTTCTGTTTTTCCAGAACCTGTTCCTGACTTTAATATTACATTTTTGCCCGCATTTAATTCATCGAAAGTTTTCTTTTGATGTAAATACAAATATTTTTTTGCTATTTCCAATCCTTCAAATTCGGGAATTAAATCTAAAAATTTAATATCTGTCTTTTCAGGTAAAATGGGGTCTTCTTTAAAAAAATAATACTCTAAATTGTTTTCTTCTAATATTTCCTTTGAATCTATCATTATGATTTTAACTTATGATTTATTCAAACGTTACATTTAAATAATTTACAATGAATTTTCTTTGCATGGATACAGAACAAGCAAAATATCATAGAAAAGGAAGAATACAAAGGGAAGAAGATGGGACTTTAGTTCTAATAAATGAGGAGAATCAAGGTTATATAGTTGATGAAGCTGTTGCTTATGTTTGGGCTGAATGTGATGGTAAAAGTGAAGATGAATTGGTTGATACATTTAGTCAAGGAGTAGACGTTGATAGAGAAGACTTGAGAAAAGATATAAGAGTTATAATAAGCAAGCTAAAAGAAGTTAATTTGGTAGAATAGATATTTAAAAAAATTTTTTATTTTTTTCTTGATGCGTGAATTCATTTTATTTGCTAGAAAAGCTCTTACAAAGCCATTTGATTTAAATGATTTAGTTAATGCTAATAGAATGGATTTAGTAGCAAGAACAATTTCCAATGCACTTTTCTATTCCCATGGAATAAGGAAAGATACAATAATATATGCTTCATTAAACGGACCACCAAGGCCTCCTGTATTTGTTAAATTTGATGGTTCAAAAATTTATGGCTTGTTACATGATGAAAAAAGTATTGCTAAAATTATTAATGAATGTTTAAGAAAGGCGAAATCTGAAAAAGAAATTGAAGTTACAAATGGAGTTTTCGTAAGCAGATTATCGTTTGAAGAATTCATAAAATCAAATTACAAGGAAAAAGTTATTTATTATTTGCACGAAAATGGTGAAGATATCAGAAAAATTGAAATTTCTGACAATAATTTATTCATTCTAGGGGATCATATTGGCTTGCCAAAAAAATTGGAAAAATTTTTAATAAGACTAGGTGCCAAAAAAGTATCTTTAGGACCTATTAGTTATTTATCTTCCCAATGTGTTACAATAGTTCACAATGAATTAGATAGAAGAAAAATCTATTCTGATTAAGCATTTCTTTATTATATTTATTGGAACTTAATATTTTATACGTGAATATTGATACATCATATTTTCCATATAAATTCAGAGAAGATCAAGATAAGCTTTTTAGTTTTATTCAAGAAAAAATTAGAGAAAAAAATCTAATTATTTCTGCTCCAACAGGATATGGAAAAACTGCTGTTATTCTTGCAGCTATTTTACCCTATGCAAAGGAGAATGATTTAAAAATTATTTGGACTGTAAGAACTGGACCAGAGACTGATAGACCTATTGAGGAACTTAAAAAAATAAGTCTACTTGAAAAAATTCCCAAAAGGGTATTTGGAGTTTCTATTCGAGGCAAAAAGGATATGTGCTTGTTGAAAAAAGAAGTTAAGGGAGAGTTTGATTATGAAGACGTATCTTTCTTTTGTAAAAATATGATTAAAAACAAATCATGCGAGTACTATAATCGTTTAAGTTATGCATATGTTCCTTATGAAGATCAACCTTTATTATATACAGAGATATTGGAATTTGGAGAAAAATATAAAATCTGCCCATATTACTATCAGCTTTACCAAATATTTGACGCAGACGTTGTAAGTGTTAATTACAATTACATTTTCAATGAATATATAGGTTGGTCTATTAAAAGGAGAATGGATTTTGAAAGATCAATATTAGTCGTCGATGAAGCTCACAATTTACAATTCCTGCTCGCGTCGTTAAATAGTAAAGAGATTACAATAGGAACTGTTAAGAACGCATTAAAAGAATTTGAAGAATTCGAATTTGAAGATAAAGAAATTATGAGTTTCTTAAAGGAATTCGAAAATCTATTGAACAAAATTTATAAATTTCTTAAAATAAGAGGGAGGGAAGATATAAGAATAACTTACGAAAAGATTTTGGAAAAATGCAAAGTAGAAGATGATTCCATCTTCTCGAGAATGGTGGAGCTTGGAAGTAAAGTTAGAATTAGAAGATTAAAAGAAAAGAAATCACCACGGTCTAGCTTGTACAAGTTAGGAGAATTTATGAAGAATATAAAAGAAATTTCTAAAATCGAAGGGATTGAAGTAATAGCTGGATTGAAAAAAGACCATATTTATGTTGAGATATTCGATATGAGGTCTAGAGAGATTTTTTCTCAAATTTGGAAAAATTTTCATCGTGTTATTTTACTATCCGGTACTTTAGGTTCTATAGAGCAGTTTGCTGAAATTATAGGTTTAGAAAATTATGAAGGAAGTTATCATTGGTTTAAGCCAAATGCTAAATTACAAATGTCTATCTTAACCAAATATCTTACAACAAAAGGAGAAACTCTAAGTAAAGAGATGGCAGTAAAATACATAAATTCAATTAAAAGTTTTGTTCAATCCTTAAATGAAAACATAGCAATATTTTGTGCGAGTTATAGAATTATTGAAGATTTGATTGAAAATTATTTGATTGAAGAACTAAATGTTTTCGGAAGAAAAATCTTTGTAGAACAACAAGAAATGGATGCTTCTGAAACAAAAAGAGTTTTAAACGAATTTAAGAAAGCAGCATATGAAAATAAAGGAATTTTAATTGCATCAGCTGCAGGTAGATTCGCAGAAGGAACAGATTTTCCCGAAAAAGAATTAGAAGGTGTATATTTAGTTGGAATTCCCTTTGATAGATTAACAACAAAAACTTTACTTTTAATAAAGCATTATAAAATCATATTTGGAAAAAGTAAGGGAAGATTTTATGCATATACATTACCTGCGATAAGAAGAGCTTCACACGCATTAGGGAGAGCTGTAAGGTCTCCTAGTGATAAAGCAATTTTCATTTTAGGAGATAGAAGATACAGAAGACTTTTAAAATACTTGCCAAACTTTGCTAGATTTAATCTGAGATATGCAAACAATGATAATGATTTGATTTGTTATGTAAAGAATTTTTACTCTTCATAATAAATAAACTTTGAGTAAAAACTTTTATGATCTTTAAATTTAAATAATTATTGCTTCATTCCTGATAAAAATTTATCTTGGTCAAAAATTTGTCAACGACATCATTAAACTCATCATATTTTTCCCAATGCGGCACGTGACCTGCATTTTTAAAGATATAAAGTTCACTTGTTTCAATGCTTTTATTTAAATAATGAGCCAACTCAACAGGTAGTAGCTCATCCATTTCTCCCCAAATAATAAGCACAGATATTTTGATGTTATTCAATATTTCAATAAATTCTTTGTTTAAAGTAGGGTCATGTAGTGGAATGTAAGAATCTTCTAAAACTAAACATAACACATCATCGCTATACTTAAAATAATATTTTATAGCAACATATCCTCCAAAAGAGTTGCCTATTATACAAATTTCGTTTGCTTCCTCAAAATTTAGAATTTCTCTAATTATCTCAACATAAATTTCAGATAATACTTCATAACTTTCATTTCTTGGGACTGGTAATGAAGGAGCTATAACTTTACATTTTTTTGAGAAATAAGAAATGTTATTACGCCAAGTTCCTGAATGACCATATAAACCATGAAGAAATAATAACGCTTTTTTTCCAAAGCCTTCTACTCTATAATTGAGTATTTTGTCATCTAGCGATATTCTTTTATTATCGAATGAAATCATTAAGTTAGCTATTGTTCTTTATCTTTATCTTGCTTTTGTTGTTTTGCAGCAGATGTTAGATCAGAAACGCTAACCAATCCCATTGGAGGAATTGTTCCAGGTCCTACGGTCATCATGTTTGCAGGTATTAGCATTAATGTTCCCCTTCCTTGCAATCCAAGCTCATACAATATATTCATCCATCTTAGTTGCAAGCCGTATTGGCTTTTTTCATAAAGCGAAGCAGCCTCAATCATTTTACTTGCTGCCTCATATTCAGCCATTGCCAATGTAACTCTTGCTCTTCTTTCCCTTTCTGCAGCAGCTTGTCTTGCCATAGCCTCTTGTAAAGCAGGAGGAATTATTATATCTCTAATTTCAACAGATGTAACTTTTATACCCCATGTTTCAGTCTTCTGATCAATGATCGACCTTGCTTGCGCACCAATTTTTTCTCTTTCTGCTAATAATTCATCTAAAGTAACACCACCTATAACTTCTCTCAATGTTGTTTGTGCTGCTAATTGTGTACTTAAAAGGTAATTTTCTACGTTTAAAACTACCTTAGTTAAATCTACAGGTTGGAAATACATTACAGCATCAACATTTACAGGAACATTATCCTTTGTTAGAGTTTGTTCAGTTTTAAAGGCTTGTGTCTGAAGTCTTGTAGAAATGACAAAAGGTATACGCCCAATAATTGGTATTATATAAGTTACTCCTGGTCCTTTAAATCCTCTAAATCTACCTAAAACTAAATAAGGAGCTCTTTCCCATTCTTTAAATATCCTTATTCCTGATAAGAAGAATATTACTATTATTAGAACCAAAATGGAGATTGCGATTGTTGTAGCTAAGTCCATATCTATAAATATAAATTTCTAACTATTAATTGTTAAGTTATCTTCTCAACAATAAGCGTTAAACCTTCGATTTTTACAACTCTTACTTTTTGACCTTTTTCTATTTTTGAGTTGTCTTTACTTTTTGCTCTCCAAATTATTCCTTCTACTCTTACTTCTCCTTCAGGTTCAAGAGTAGTATAAACTATTCCTTCTTTTCCTATCAAAGATTCGGGACCTGCTTGAGGTTTTTTCTTTATAGAAATTCTAATGTAATTTAAGTAGAAAGCTACGATAACACCTAATGCAATGATAACGCCAAATATTGCATAACTAAGATCTGTAATAGGACTAGGCGAATATGGAACACCATAAACTAATAAAAGTGTTGCGAAAGCACTTAAAACTGCACCAGCTAAAAGTAATATGCCATGACCTGTTTTAATCTCTAGTATAATAAGTGCTGCAGCTATTATAAAAAGAATAATTGCAAGTATGCTAGCCTGTATCAATTGTGCACCGTATAATCCTATGCTAATTAAAATTATTCCTATTACCGTTAACAATATGGTAGGATGATAGATATCTAGAAGTATTGCTAATAAACCAATCGTTATAAACAATCCTTCAACTGTAGGATTGCTGATCACACTTAAGAATTGGTCGTAAAAAGAAGGATTTAAAATAGTTACTTGTGCATTCGTCATGTTTATTAGACTTAAGAATTGATTGAAATTATCAGCAATTCCTTCTATCACATGGATCTTGTAAGCTGTTTCAGCACTGTAAGCAGTGTTATTCGTAACCATTGGTATAACTGCAGTTACATTTCTGCCATATTTCTGAGCTAAACCTTCCATCAATGCCAGCATTGCATTTTGTACATGCTGCTGTTCAAGCTGTGTTCCACCTACTACAATAGGTGTTGAAGGACCAATTTCTGTTCCTCTAGCCATGTAAATTCCTTCTGTAGCCATTGCGATATAGCTGCCTGCAGAAGCTGCTAAGCCGCCGGGAGGAACATATGTATATATTTTTATTCCCTTACTCTCAGCCGCTTGAATATTATTAACGATATTAAGCATAGAATTAAGAAAACCACCTGGTGTATTCATCTGAATAACTACAACATTGTAGCCATTGGCTTGTGCATATGCCAATCCGTCTGAAATGAATTTATCAGAGCCCGGGTCGATTTGCATGTTTAGGTTTAAAACTATAATAGAATTAGATTGTTGAGCTTTAGCGCTATTACTAAGAAATATTAAAATGAAAATTGTTAATATTAAAATAATTAATACTCTTCTATTCACTAATTAATTAATAATATTCGAAGTTATTAAAATTCAAAGACTTACTTTAATACCGTAATTCTTCCGCTTTTACCAACGTTTAAATTAAGCTCTCCTCTAAATTCTCTTACAAAAGCTCCTTCAACTTTTATTTTATCTCCTTTCTTTATTTTATCAATTTGATCTCTCCATAAAGTTAGATTTATTCTTCCAGTGTCATCTTCAACCACAGCAGTAGCTACCTTTGATTCTCCATATTTTGTATTTACTATTCTAGCATCTTCTACAGAAACCACTCTTAGAACTAAAGTTATATTTTCCATACCCTTTTTTACATCCTTTACTTTTATCTCTACCATTCGTTTATTGATTCATATTTTTTTCGATATTTAAATTTTATCCATTGCCTGTGAAAAATCTTTTTCAATATCCTCGTAATCTTCGATACCAATAGATACTCTAACCAATCCTTCGCTTATTCCAAATTTTTTCATTTCTTCTTTTGAAAGTTGCCTATGACTCGTTTCTATTGGTAATGTTACAAGCGTCTCAACACCACCCAAACTTGGTGCTGCTATGCAAATTTTTAAATTTTTTAAAAATTTCTTTGCTGCCTCATAACCACCTTTTAACTCAAAGGATAACATGCCTCCAAAGCCATTTAAAACCTTTCTTGCAACGCTATTATATTTATTGTCTTCAAGTCCTGGATAGAAAACATTTGCAACCTTTCTATTATCTTTTAAGAATTTGGCCAATTTCAAAGCATTTTCTTGATGTCTTTCCATTCTAAGACCAAGCGTTTTTGTTCCTCTTAAAGTTAAATATGCGCAAAATGGGTCAGGAACAGAACCAAAATTGTTTCTATTTTCCACAAGCTTCATATACAATTCCTTTGAATTGGTTGAAGATAATCCTATGATTACATCGCTATGACCTGATATGTATTTAGTTCCGCTATGAACAGAAATTCTTGCTCCAAATTCTAGTGGCCTTTGGTTATAAGGTGTAGCGAAAGTAGCATCAACGATTAAATTTGATTTAATTTCTATTGCATATTTAGAAATTACATCTAAGTCTACTACTTGTAATGTTGGGTTTGTTATAGATTCAACATAAATTAGCTTGTAATTCTTTTTCGGTATGTTCAAACTGTTAATATCATCAACACTTACAAAATCCACATCGATGCTAAATTCATTTTTTAGCTTCAAAAAGAACTCATACGTTTGCCCATATAGCTGATTTATTGCTAATACTGAATCATTCTTTTTCACGATGCTTAAAATAGATGCAGATATTGCTGACATACCGGATGAAAATGAAAGTGTATAAATTGCATTTTCCAAAGATGCAATTTTCCTTTCCAAAGAAGTTAACGTAGGATTGCCCAATCTAGTATATAAATATGGCTTATTCCTTGTTGGATCAATGTAAGCTTCTTCACTTTCATTTGGATGCAAGAAAGTAGCATTTTGAAATATTGGTGTAACAACGTTACCAAACCTCTCATCTATAAGCTCTCCAACATGGATTGCTTTTGTATTAAAACCTAGTTTTTCCATAAAAGAATATATTCTAAATAATATTAATTAGAAAGCTTTTAAAAAAGAATAAATCTTATTAATGAAAGAAATACGTGAAACATTATCAAGATAAAAATAGGAAATCCATGATCCTAATAGCCATCCTGAAATTATATCAATAGGCCAATGAACACCTACATAAACTCTGCCATAACTTACAATGACCGCTTCAATCAACATTATATAAAAAAGAATTTTTTGTTTATTTTTAAAAAGCATAATAGCTCCTGTTGATACAATTAATGCATGACCTGAAGGATAGCTAAAATCATTTTGTTCATTTATTAAAAGATTAACTTGAAAATAATCAAAGGGTCTTAGCTGAGCCATTATAAACTTTGATAGCTCTCCTAAAATAATTGCTATTATAAAAGCTCCTGCAAGGTCTACGGAAATTTTTCTTGTTCTTTTAAATACAAAAAGTATTAATATAAGAGGTATCCAAATATATTCTCTTCCATAAACTGCAAAGAAAATAAAAAAAGAGTTTAAAAAATTAATTTGATTAGTATTAATTTCTTTGAATAAAATATAATTTAAAGGAAAATTTAATTCGCTAGTTATTTTTAAAATGATAGATATAACTACAAATAGAATTAACAATACATAATATTTTTTCATAAAAAATTTATTGTGACTTAAGAGATTCAGTTATTACTAACTCTTGAAGACTCTTAATAATTTCATTATGTGGATAAATCCATTTACCATCAACGAATAATTCATAAGGTATGCTTTTTGATTGTATGTGATCTATATCTATTGTTCCAAATAGAAAGTTTTCAACTAAGCCTTCTTTTACTAAATCCCATAGGAATCGATTAAAGTTCATATATTCATAGTAAGGAATTAAGAGTGTTAAAGCTAATGAATTGCTATTAGCTATAGAAGTTGCTTGCAAAACAAAATGTTTGTTTTTTATTGCATGAATGAACTTCTCTCTATTCTCTTTTGTTGTAAAATCAATAATCGCATAATGTAAAGAAATCAGTTCTTTCTTTTTAAATAAAACGACCTTAATAAGGAAACTTTTAATTATTCCGTTTTGAATCAAGTGTTTATCATAATGATACTTAACTAAAGGTATCGATATTCCAATTTTCTTTGATATATCAGTTAAGGATATTACAGGATTATCTTCAATTTCTTTTAAAATTTTTAAATCAACTTCATCAGGATCATAGAAATCCTTAACAATAATTCTTTCATCTTCAATTTTAACATTTGTATTCTTTATTTCATGAATAAGTTCTTGCCATTTATAAACTGGTTTATTATTTTGAAAATCATACCAATCTAAATTAAATTCAGTCTTAACGTAGTTTCCAACGTCATACATTTTATAATTCTTTGCCAACCCTAGAATTATAAGCGCATCTAAAAATTCTCTAAATTTCTGCCTATATCCGAAAGGTACAGTAAATTGCGTTATATAGCCATTAACTGAACCATAAAACCTGGCATAATAAACCAACGTTTTATTTAAAGAAATAGCTTTCTCAAAAATATTAGCATGCTTTGGATTTACTTCGAAGAAAACAATAATACCTTCCAAGCCAATTCTAAATGGATCTATTTTTGCATCAAAATTAATGATTTTTTGCTGAATTAATTTTTTAACTCTATAATAAGAACGTCCATAATTCAATTTCAATGTCTTATCTTCTTGCATTAATTTAACAGCCCTTAACAAACCTTCTCTAGGTCCTACTTTTTCCAAGTATTTTATAATTAAATAATCATTGAAATCGATTCTATTGAATTCTCCAATATCTTTGTATTTCATTTATTATGATTATAGCTACTTTTTTAATATATAAACCTTGCTATACTATCATCTTTTAAAATTTTAAAATCTTGGGACTGAGCTTTCGCCTTTCATAATCTGAATCACTGAAAATAGTTATTTAAATTTTTTGAAAAAAAGGATAAGTTTTTTTAAAATTTTAAAAAAATTGCCTCTTTGTTCCACTGGAAAATGCTCTATTACTAATATGAAAAAATATATAAATGTATTTTTCTCATATTTCTACGTCCATCTTAATTTCTTTGTTAATAACATTTTTATGCTTGAATAATTCTATTTCCTTTTCGTTATATCCAATATTTTTTAAAATTTCTTCAGTATTTTCTCCTAACATAGGTGGAGGATATCTAATTTTAGCCTTTGACCTTGAAAATTTAAAAACTGAGCCTAACATCGGAATTTTTCCATACTTTCCTGTTATATAAGTTAGCATATTCCTTGCTTTAACTTGTTCATTGTCCAAAGCTTCTTTTACATTCAAAATTGGTGCAGCAGGTATGCCTTTTTCTTTTAAAATTTTAAAAAGATCATCTCTTTTGAATTTTATAAGCGTTTTTCCGATCTCATTAGCTAACAATTCTCTGTACTTTACCCTTTTGAAATTATCAGAAAAATTGGGATTTTTAAGTAAATCTTCTCTACCTATTATCCTACAAAAATCTTGCCACATTCGCTCGGTAGCTACACCTATTACAATGTAACCGTCTGAAGTTTCAAAAGCTTGATAGGGTGCAATGCTTGAGTGCGCAGAACCTAGCCTTTTTGGTATCTCACCTGTTGCGAAAAAAGAAAATGCTTGTTGAGCTAATATTTGCAAATTTGAATCAAACATGGAAATATCTATGTATTGACCTTTACTTGTTTTCTCTCTTTCATAAAGAGCAGAGATTATTGAAATTGCAGCGAATAGTGCAGTTACAATATCTGCAATAGCTATCCCCATTTTAACTGGTGGCCTTCCTTCTTCACCCGTTATGCTCATTAATCCTGTAGTAGCTAATATTGTAATATCATAAGCAGGATAGTCCATCATTGGGCCATTTCTTCCATAACCTGAAATACTGCAATATATTATTGAATCATTTATCTTAGAAACATCATCATAGCTAAAGCCTAGTTTTTCTATGGTTCCTGGTTTAAAGTTTTCAACGAATACATCGCTTTTCTTAATAAGTTTTTTCAAGATTTCTTTACCTTCTTCCTTTTTTAAATCAATCGCAATGCTCTTTTTATTTCTATTAATGCTTAGAAAATAAGCTGACATGCCGTTCATAATCGGAGCCCACTTTCTTGTTTGGTCCCCTGTAAGAGGCTCGACTTTAATAACTTCAGCTCCTAGATCTCCAAGCAACATTGTACAGAAAGGGCCTGCCATAGCTTGAGTTAAATCTACTATATTAATTCCTTTAAGAGGAACAGTTTTCATTTTATCTATTTAAAAATTTTACAATTCTTTCCTTTGTATCACTAAGTTCGCAGATATCTGCATATGCCAATGCTTCAGCTTCCAAGAGATTATTCAATTCACTCAATCCTAAAGAACTTATAATAGAACTTTTCAAGTACTTTAGAACTTTTGAATCAAATGAAGCTATATAACTTACAATTTCTTGGATCTTTTTATCAACTTCATTATCATCCCATACTTCTTGTACAATTCCTAAGAATTTTGCTGTTTCTGAATCTAATATTGTAGAAAAAAGTATCAATTTCATCGCATTACCTCTACCAACAATTCTAGGAAGAATGACACTTCCGCCTGATGCACCGATTAAATTATATCTAAGGCCAGGATAACCTATTTTACTATTTTTTGATGCAAACCTTAAATCGCAATATAAGGATAATTCAAAACCTGCACCTAAAGCATATCCCTCATAAATTGCTATGGAAATTTTTTCAGGATGCAAAACATAATTTACTAATCTATTCATTTTTCTGTGAAACTCTAAAGCCTTAGACTTTTTGAAATTGTATATTTCATTCAAATCACCTCCTGCACAAAAGTTTTTATTTTTGCCTCTTATAACTATGACCTTCACAGATTCATTTCTTAGAGCTTTTTGAAAAGCGTCGATCAACTCATTAAGCATTCCTTCATTTATGGCATTTAGCTTTTCAGGCCTGTTCAAATAAACTTCTATAAACGATTTATTATCTACTATCTCTAAATAATTGTAATTTACCATAGAATTTAATCTAATTACAAAATGATTAATTTTTAGAAGAGAAAACCTTTAATTAATTATGTTAATTTTAAAAGCAAATGATGTAGAAAAATTATTCGATTATAAAAAAGCTATAGAAAAATTAAAGGAGGCTTTTCTCTTGCATTTTAAAGGAAAGACAGTTAATCCTTTAAGAACTAGCTTGAGAATCGATAAAGGTAATGTTATGCTTTTTATGCCTGCGTATATACATGAAAAGAATCAACTTGGCATTAAAATTGTTTCCTCGTTTGAGAACAATCTGAAGGTCGGATTGCCTTTAATAATTGGAAATGTTTTAATTTTCGATGGTAAAACAGGATATTTAAAGGCATTGATTGATGGCTCTATGATTACAAAATTAAGAACAGCAGCGACATCAGCTTTAGCTACAGATTATCTTTCAAGGAAAGATTCAAAAACATTGGGGATATTTGGAAGTGGAGTTCAAGCTGAGTCACATGCTTTTGCAATTTCTGAAATTAGGAACATTGAATTAATTAAAATATACTCTAGGAATGAAATCAAAGCTAAGAATCTTTGCAATCTAATTGAAAAAAATAAGGGAATAAAATCTATTTATGCAAAGCCTGATGAAGTTGCAAAATGCGATATTATCGTGACTGCAACGACCTCCGCTACACCTGTTTTTGAAGGTATAATCGTGAATGAAGGTACACATATAAATGCAATTGGTTCTCATACACCCGAAACAAGAGAAATAGATGATGATTTAGTTCTGAAATGTAACAAAATAGTTGTCGAATCTAAAGAAGCTGCCTTATTTGAAGCTGGAGATTTGATTATTCCTATTAGAAAAGGATTGATAAAAAGCGAACAAATTATAGAATTGGGAGAAATAATTGCTGGTAATAAAAAAGGAAGAGAAAGTTCTTCAGAAATAACGCTTTTCAAATCAGTAGGTTTAGCAATAGAAGATGTTTCAGTTGCTAATTATACATATGAAGAAGCTTTAAAAAGAGGAGTAGGGATTAACATAGAATTATAAAATGAAACATGGATTTAGAAGAAATAAATAAAGCTATTGAAGAAAAAAAGAAAGTTATCGAAGAATTGGAAAGTATTCTATTGGACTTGGAAAATGATTTAAATAAAATTTATGAAATAGAAGAGGAAGCAAAGAAATGCAATCAAAACTTTTAAAGGAATTAGCTCTACTTTCTTCTAAAGAAGCAGCATTAAGACTGAAAATATATGAAAAATATGAAGAAATAGTATCAAGAATTATAGGCTTAGGTGCTTTAATAACAGTTTGTGAGATAAAAAATCCTGAAAAAGGGAAATTATTAAGAAACAAATATCTTCCTTTTTTTAACAAATATATAAAGAAATAAATTTGTTATTCAATATCTTCATAATAAATGAGCATTAAAGTTAAGGAATTATTGAAAGCTTTAGGAATAGAATCTACACATGAAGAAAGAGAAGAAATAGACAAATTAATTGAACAAGTAACTGGGAAATATTGCGATGAAGGAATCACAGAACTAACAACTGAGGAATTTCTATATATAGTAAATGAGGCAAAAAAAAGGGTTAGAAGAAGAAAAGCCTTAGAGGGATTTGCATTCTAAATCCCTTTTAGTTAAATTAATCAATCATTTAGCTATAATTTTGAAATTTAAGTTCTTTAAGCAAAGGAATTTCTTCAATTTTATCACTAGATAAAAATTCCCACAAAATTCCATTTGGCCTTTCCGCTCTTCTTTCAACTTTTATTACATTCGTTGGGGTTGTTATTATATCAACTGTAACATCGAATGGTTCTAGTGGTATAAAATCTACTATTTGTGATTCGTGAACTGAGGTTATTATTGTAATATTTTTATCAACCTTTTTATAATGTAGCAGAATAGCGAATTCTAATTCAGAATATCCTTCCCCTTTACCTATCCTTTCTCCGTTCTTTGTAACAGCTACAGAACCAGAAATTATTAAATCGACAACTGGCAATTCACTGGGATGTAATTTTTTTCCATAATAAAAAGCGCCTTTTATCGTAGAGGCTGTTCTTATTTCTGAAGAATTAATTTTTGATCCGTCTATTATTAAAAAGCCTTCTTTTAATCTAGGTGTAGCAAATACTAGCGTTTTTCCTTCCTTCAATATAATTTCTCTTATCTTCCTTTGAGGAGCATCGGGATTTACTTTGATAACTTTACTTTTCTTGAATATATCTAATTCTGAAATTTTCAAGCATGCTTTATCTGAACCTACAAAATTAGGTATCCTATTATAAACAGGCCTTGGGAAAGTAGCCAGGTTATTTTTTTCCATAAAATCCCAAACTCTTTTCCTAATTTCTTGCTTAATTTTTGATGCTTGCATTGCAATTTGTTAACAATTAAAAATTTGATTTAAACGACTATTAAATTATTATTATTCATTGATAAAATTGGAAACTTTTTTATATAGATATTTTTGGAAATTAGGTATTGAAGGTATTAGGTAAAATCATCAACAGTCCTAGTTCAGAATAATCTTATATCTAAACTTATTTAGCACTGATAATTGAAATATTATTAATTAGAAAAAATTTTTAATATTGCATAGAAAAAGCATTATTTATATTTATATGAAAATATTATCATACAAAATAATATTTATGTTAGAATTATAATATTTATAAATATTTTAGCTAAATTATCCTATATTGATGTCTATTACTGTAACTTTATGATTACGCTATATTTATAAATTATATAGATTAAAATTTTTATAGAATGTTAGACCCTGTTACGTTTGATAGGCTATTCTTTGCTCTTTCAATGGCTTTTCATATGATATTCGTTACTATTACGATGGGTCTTTCGATTCTTGTCTCAATATATGAACTTAGGTATATTAAAAGTAAAAAGATAGAATATAAAGTATTAGCTAAAAAACTTGCTAAAGCACTTGTTCTATCTTTCGCGTTTGGAACAGCTAGCGGTACTTTGATTGCATTCGAACTATTTTCTTTATTCCCAAAGTTTATGGCTGTAGCTAGTCAAGTAGCTATATTACCTTTTTATGTAGAAGTTTTTGCGTTTTTCCTTGAAACAATAGCACTAATTATGTATTTCTATTTTTGGGAAAATTTTAAAAATTTATATGCACATTGGTTACTTTCAATTCTTGTAATCATAGGAACTGCTTCATCTGCAATATTAATAACTATGATAAATGCTTTTATGAACACACCAGCAGGTTTTAACATTGCTAATTTTATATCAACAGGTAAAATAACAGACGTTACCCCTTGGGCAGTATTTAACGGACCTTCTACATGGAGCGAAGAATATCATGTAATTACAACAACATATGCAGCTGCAGGATTTATGATGCTAGCTATCTTTTCATATTATTACAAAAAAACCAAGGATAGAATTGCTGAGATTATGAAAAACGGAATGAAAACATCTTCAATATTTGCAGGGATTTCGATTCTCTTAGCAGGAATTAGCGGTCATTTTACAGAACTAATGTTACTTACTGAACAACCATTAAAATATGCAGCTATTGAATTGAACTTTTATCCTGCTACTAGCAATGCTCCAGAATTAATAGGAGGATTGTACTATAACAATTCAACTTATTTCTATTTTTCGATACCCAATCTTCAGTCTTTCTTAGCTTATTTTTCCAGCGGAAATGGATACTTGCCAGGACTTTACGAATATCCTGCTAGCTTATGGCCACCTTTGTATATTCATTTAACATTCGATCTAATGGTTTTTGGTGGTATTCTTTTAGGCATTTTTGCATTAATTCTATTTGTCTCTATAATCTTTAAGAAAGATATTTTTAACAAAAGAACGATAATAAATGGCTCGATAATATCAGGATTCTTAGCAATGGCAGTTTACGATGCAGGATGGGTTACCAATGAAGTTGGAAGACAGCCATGGATAATTTACAATGTAATGACTGTAGAAGAAGCTGCTAATGTATCAAGCGTTATTATACCAATAGGATTTAGTATAATGGTCTTTTATTTAGTATCAATACCAATTACAATTTTGTATATTCTTAAGATTTTGAAAGTTAAAGTAGAGGAAATTTCTAATACATGACACTTCTTGAAAATTTAGAATTATTTTTCAATGCTTCAATATTTGCAATATTTTTTACTATAGCATCGACTGAACTTATGGCAGGATCTATGCTTATTTTTTACTACAAAGAAACAAATGAAGAAATAAAGAAATTTATTGTTCCGATATGGGAAATAACTGGAACGTTCTTAGTATTTTACGTAGTAAATGTAGAAGCCTTGGTACCCAGCCTTATACCAATATTAGCTTATGTCTACATACCTTACATATTATTATTCATATTTGTATACGGAGCAAGAAATGGTTTCATAATATTTGCTGAATTTATTGGAAAAACTTTCGCTATAACTGAAGAACAGCTTTATAAGCTATATGGATTTGTAACGCTCATATTAGGAACATTGCTATTAATTGCTTATGGCTCTTTAATCTCTGGTGTAGGAGTTGATTTAAACAATTATAGCTTTGATTTATTCCAATATTTATCATATTGGCCAGATGTTGGATTCGTGTTAGGAAGTGCTTTAATTTATTTTGGTCTAGCACATTCTTTCTTCAGAGTTGAGAAGAATTACAAATTATCTTTATCTTTGACAGTGTTTGGAGTATTGATGAATTCTTTATCTTTTATTTACTTCACAAATTTCAAATTTTACAATTACCTTATCCTTCCTATTGTTTTCACTTTAATAATCCCTGTGATGAATCAATTCTATTATACTAGAAAATATGCTAGAAATAAAATTCTTTACTTGATTCTTATGAGTTTAACAGTGGGTATAACTGAAAAAGCCATCCTTCCATATTTATTTGGAGGAAAAATTAACGTGATAGATTACTTCCCGAATTCGGCCATACAAGTTGCAATGTTTCAAGCAACTATCATAGGTGGAACATTGGTAGGTATATTTCTTGCTTATTATTTTTACTTCTACTTTAAAAAAATTGAAAGAAATGTTTAACTCTGTATTTCTTTATAAATTCTGTGCTTAGGTCTTCCTTCAACTATACTTCTTCCATACTCTATTGTTTTTTTATAAGCGTCACTTTCTATAAAATTCTTGAATGATTCTAAAGAATCCCATTCTGAATAAATCATGTATTCATTTGGTTCATCGACTCTTCTATAAAGTTTTGCGTCTATAAAACCTCGATAATTTTCTTTAAGAAAATTAAGAATATTAGAAAATGTATTTTCAAAATTTTTTTCATAACCTTTTTTAATTTTATAATGAATTCCTACATTTATCATATTAAAATACTAGCTTTACAGCTAATAAATGTTATACTGCAACGTTTAACCTTTGATATAAATACAGATTTTAGGAATACTGAAAAGATTTTAGAGAATTATTGGATGAGAAAAGTTAAAGAAAATTGTTTAATATAATTAAAAGATTAGATATGAAAATTCTAGAGAATATTAAACCTTTATCTAAAGGTCAAGAAGAACTTTATGATGCACTAATTAAAGGTAAATATAATATTGTTGGTATTTTTGGACCTACTGGTAGTGGAAAATCATTAATATCTATAGTATACGCACTCGATGAAATTAATGAAGGAAAATATAAAAAGTTTGTAATTTTAAAGCCTTTGATCGATGTAGTTACAAAAAAAGAAATAACACCTCAGGAATTCAGCAATTACGAAAACGTTATTATTGGTTATATAAAGGATGTTATAGGTGGATTTTTAGACACTACAATAGTGGATCAACTCTTTAACCAAGGAAAGATAGAGATTTTGGACAGTAGATTTCTAAAGGGGAGAACTTTTGATGATTGTATCATATTTGTGGATGAATTACAATTGATAAAGATTGAAAGCTTGATTGAAATAATTTTAAGAATAGGAAAGAATTGCAAACTTTTATTGGCTGGAGACTCGGTTTTTCAAGCATTGCAAGAAAATCAATTTTACGACCCTTCAACAATTATTAGAGAAATATTATTGAATGAAGAAAATGCTAAGGTTATTGACTTAGGGATCAAAGACATTGTGAGACCTGGGGCTAAAAAAGGAATAAAACTTTTAATAGAATACAAGCTAAGAGCTAGGAAACTTTCAGATATTGAACAAAAAATTCTAGATATTTCAAGAATGTATTCACCTGATGCGGATATAATAACAATTTTGGATTTAACTGAAAACAAAAAGCATTTCAATTTAGAAAAGTTACAAAGCATTCCTGATATATTGGTAATTGTTAAAGAAGGACATTTTGGAAGAATGGTAGGTAAAGGAGGAGAAAGAATAGGCAAAATAGAAAAGGATTTGAATAAGAGAATAAGAACAATTGAATTAAATTTAGATTTCAAAGAATATATAAGAGCTCTTCATCCTTTGCCTTGGATCATTAAACATATCGATGATGTTGATTTTAAAGGAAATCAGATAGTAGTAACACTAAAAAAAGAAGTAGGGGCGTTTATGGGACAAAAAGGTTCTTACGTGTTATTCTTGAATGACGTAATGCAAAAGTTGTTAGGCGTAAAGCTTAGAGCAATGGGTATTAACGAATGATTATATCCATATATTAATACATTAGTTCTGACTTCCTTCATGCCATAAATGGCGAGGCTTTCAATCTATTATAAATAATAGTTTTATTCTTGAAAATCAATTTTTTCTCTAATTATGCTAAACTTTACAGAAATTGAGCTTATACTTATGATTTCATTCGGTTTTTCAATTGCTATCTTATTTGCTAAAAGAGCTTTAAATGAATTACTGCCAGAGACTTTTTCATTTATTTATATACTTGGTGCTTCAATTACAATGCTAATTACATATTTTACATTTAATTTTAATTTTTCACAAATAAACTTCCATGATTTTATAATAGCATTAACTGGCGGGTTGTTTGGAGCTCTAGGATATTTATGTGGCTATATAGGATTAAGAAAAATTCATGCAGGCATAACTAATACTATATTTAACCTTCAAGGACCTTTCATAATCTTATTAGGCTTATTTTTTTATGCCAATGCAATTGATGCGAATGTGATTTATAGCCTTATTATTTCAATTATAGGTTTGTTCATGTTTAGTATAAAAGATATTAAGTACATCAAATTCAATATATGGCTACTATTCATAACCGCAGCACCTATATTTTGGGCTTCTATGTGGATTATCTTTTCTTTCATAAACACAAATACACCAATTTTTTATACTCTAATCATGTATTTCTTTGCGGATGCTTACTTATTTTTGATCTCTTTCTTAAGAAAAAGAATTAATATAAGGCTAAATAAGCATTTATACTATTCCTTATGCGGAGGCTTTATCTCTGGTCTTGCAAATTCAGCGTATGGAATATTCATTCTAAGTTATGGAACAACACTGACTGGTCTAATAACATTATTATCTGTTCCAATAACAATCATTTTAGCTATGGTTTTCCTAAAGGAATTCTATACTGTATATGAAATGTTAGGAATAGTTTTGATATCTATAGGATTGAGTATAGGAGTATTTCTTTAAACTTAAATATTACAAAAAAGTATTGATAGTGATGTCATATGATATTCACATCATATTATATGTAATGAAGAAAAGGCTTAATTTATTCATATTGATTGCGACTTTACTTTCATTAAGCTACATTTATATGATAAACTCATTGATTTCAGGAACATTTTTTCTAAATAAAATTTATCTTAATACGCTACAGCTTGCTTTTTCAATAATAATAGGAATACTTCTAGCACTTGTGATAATACTTAACGTTGAAAGTTTTACAATGAGAACTTCATTAGTAAAAGGATCGATTATAGGAGCGATTTTAGCCAGTATAGTAAATGGATTTTGCTGCTCACCTTTGATACCAACGTTAATCTCAATATTAACTTTTGCATCTCCAGTAAGCTTTTACATTTCTGTATCTTTGCAGGCGTTTTTTGCTTTTAACTACATTTATTTTTACATTTTATCAATCGGTTTACTACTTTACTCAACACATAAGATATGTAGTAATTTATCCTGCTGTATTAAAAATGAAAAGAAGTATTAAGTTTTTATTGGCTATTACAATACTTTTAGTAATAATTTTTGCTATTTATTATACATTCTTTAATAATTCTAATTCCAATTCACATTCTATAGGTATAAATATAGGTAATTTAGCTCCTGATATTAAACTTTACTTAACAAATGGCCAGATTATAAATTTAAGTTACTTTAGAGGACAAAATGTATTACTTTGGTTCGTTGCTACTTGGTGTTCATCATGCCAAATAGGTGCACAAATGTTATCTTCGAATTATTATCAAATCTTACATAATAAAGGATACATAATTATTGTTGTTGAATTGTATAATGATTTAGGTCAACCAGGACCTTCAATAGAAGCCTTCGCAGAACAGTTTGGAGGAGGATTTAAATCTGGCTGGTTTTATGCAACTTCAACCCAAGAAGCAACACTTATTTATGACCCAAATGGCTATCTTGATATATTTTATGTAATAAACAAAAATGGAATTATAATACAAAAAGGTTACGATTTACCTGCAAGTTTACCAAATTTAATAAATAGCTTATAATTAAGGGTAAGTTTAAAATTGAAGAACAGAATACTATTCATATGAAATATAGTCCTAAATACATTTTAACAATAGGTTATTTGCTCAATTTTATAATTTTTGGAATGATTATAACGAGTTTAGGTTGGACATTATTTGGAATGAAATTTAAACAAAAAGGTTGGATGATAACAGGGTTGATTGGAATTGTAACATTTTTATTAACTATTCTAAGAAACTATAGTCAGGTTTTTAACTTTATAATTCCATTCACAATTCCAAAATTTGATGCAGACCTTAATTTTTACTATTTGATTTTTGGAACGATGGGAGTTTATTATATATTACAACTCTATTCTTTATGGACTGCTTCTGGAGATTTTGAGACAGGCTTAATTAGAGTTTCTTCAATACTTTTTGGTATAAATTTAATTCTATATTTCTTTAGCATGAGTAATTTATATATTGCTATAATAGGATCGCTTTTATGTTCTGCTGGATTCTATTTGCTTAAGGAAAAGAAAAAGAAAATAGGAATTGTTACGCCGCAGTTTTAAATTATGTTTGATGTAATAGTTGTAGGTGGAGGGCATAATGGATTAACATGTGCTTGTTATCTTGCAAAAAGCGGTTTAAAGGTTGCTATATTTGAAAAAAGGCAAATCCTCGGTGGGGCTTGTGTATCTGAAGAGTTATGGCCGGGCTACAAATTATCTACCGGTGCTTATGTGCTTAGCTTGTATAAACAAAAATTCATCGATGATCTTAATTTGAAAAAATATGGTTTTGAAGTTTACACTAAGGATCCATCTCTTTTTTTGCCCTTTGGGAAAAATAAATATTTATTCATTTATAATGATATTGAAAAGAGCAAGAAGGAGATAACAAAGTTTTCATCTAAAGACGCGATTGCATACGAAAAATGGAATAAATTTTGGTCCAATTTTGTTGAAATAGTAAATGTATTATCTTTAAGGCAACCAATTTCTATATTTAACGCAGAAGAAATTTTGCTATTACTTGAAGAAATAGGTAAAAAGATTAATTTAAATGAATTTAGCATAGAAGATTTTCAAAGAGTTATCCTCTCTGATGCAAAAAGTTTACTGGATGAATATTTTGAATCTGATGAATTGAAAGCAGCGTTGAGCGAAGATGCAATTATTGGATCTTATATAACTCCTTCTATGCCAGGCAGTGCTTATCTTTTAGCTCATCATTTAATGGGAGAAGTTAATGGAATAAAAGGTAGTTGGGGGTATGTAAAAGGTGGTATGGGAGGACTTACAGAAGCATTAAGAAAATGCGCTATTGATTTAGGCGTTAGCATATTTCCTTCCAAGCCAGTAAAGAAGATATTGGTTAAATGCAATAAAGCTATTGGTGTTGAGACAAATGATGGTAAAGTGTATGAAGCGAAATATATAGTATCTAATGTAGATGTGAAGACAACATTTCTCAAGCTTATCGATGAAAATGAACAACCGACAGAGATATTAAACAAAATTAAAAACATAAAAGCAAGAGGAGTATCATTTAAAATCGCAGGAATAATTGAAGAACTGCCAAATTATTTAGATTTAGGCAAAAGTTTGCAACCGCAACATATTGCATCAGCATTAATACTGCCAAGTATTGAGTATGTAGAAAAAGCTTTTAGAGATTTGCTTGATAATAAGCCTTCTAAAGAGCCTTTTGTATCCATAAATATTCAATCTAGTTTAGACAGAAGCGTTTCTAGTGATAATAAGCATGTATTTTCACTATTTGTTCAATACACGCCATATAATTACAATTGGCAAGATAATAAGGAAGATTTTGAGAATGTAATATTTGACAAAATAAGAGAATTTGCTCCCAACTTTAAACCTATAAAATATCTATCATTAAGTCCTAAGGATTTGGAAGAAAGATTTAGTTTGCCTAACGGACAAATCTTCCAAATAGATATGACTCTAGACCAATTGTACAATCTTAGACCATTAAAAGAATTAAGTAGATATTCAACCCATATTGATAACTTATATTTATGTGGTTCATCAGCGCATCCAGGTGGAGGAGTAAGTGGAATTCCCGGCTATAATGCAGCAATGAGAATACTGAGAGATATAACCAAAAGAAGTTCTTCAATATGATTATAAATATTTTAAAAACACTTATGTAGCAAAAAAGCTTAAAAGTTAAATTTATATATCGTTTTCGATATCTAAATCGATATTGAAAATGTTTCCTTTCCATTTTAGAATGAGAGGAGCATTGAGAAGATGGGTACTAAACTCTTTAAGAACATCACCTAAAAATGGCGCTGAAATAATCAATGAGATAGAGACTCTAACTTTTGGTTGGTGGAGACCATCTCCTGGCTCTATTTATCCTTTATTAGATAACTTAGTTAAAGAAGGTTTGATAAGAAAAAGAGAAGATGGAAGATACGAACTGACTGAAAAGGGTAAAAGCGAAATGTCTAATATTTTTGGTTTTCAGATACCAAGGTTTACAGAACCTAGAACTATTGACGAAATGTTGAATGAAATTAGTAGTTATGTTTCTTATATGGAAGATCTTGTAACCACTGATAAAGACGCACTAAATGAATATAAAGAAAAAATAAAGGAGCTTGCTAAGAAACTTGAATCATTGAGCAAGTAGAATGTTGAATTGAACATGAAAGAAGAGATAATAGTTAAAGCAATAAATTTAACTAAAATTTACAATGGAAATGTTAAAGCTGTAGACAATATATCATTTGAAGTAAAGAAAGGCGAGATATTTGGTTTGCTAGGACCAAACGGTGCTGGAAAAACAACAACAATTAAAATGTTAACTACAGTAATTAGACCTACTTCTGGGACAGCATATATTAGTGAATATGACATTTTAAAAGATGCTAGCAAGGTAAGAAGATTAATATCTGTAGTTCCTCAAGAATTTACTGCAGATGAAGATTTAACAGGATACGAGAATTTGATTCTCACAGCTGATTTATATGGTATTCCTCGAGAAATAGCAAGAAAAAGAGCCAATGAATTACTAGAACTAGTAGAATTAAAAGAAGCCGCCAATAGGAAAGTAGAAACTTACTCAGGAGGGATGAGAAGAAGACTTGAACTTGCATGTGGATTAATAAATAGACCTGTTTTGCTATTTTTAGATGAACCAACATTGGGTCTTGATGTTCAAACAAGATATGCGATATGGCGGTATGTAAAAAAGATAAAAGATGAATATGAAATGACAATCTTCTTATCAACGCACTATTTAGAAGAAGCTGATTCGCTTTGCAATAGGATTGCGATAATAGACCATGGTAAGATAGTTAGAATAGGTTCACCAGAAGAACTTAAAAAAGCACTGGGAGGAGATATAATAGAGATAAAAATAAATGATGAAGTTAGCGACATTTCTGAATACATTTATAGTGTTCCTGGAGTTAAAGATGTTAAAAGATTAAATTCCACTTACAGAATAAAGGCTATATCAGGAGAAGAAGTTGCTCCTTTAATATTTGAAATACTGAGACAAAAAGGTTATATCATTAAAAGCGTTTCAATAACAAAGCCTACTTTGGATGAAGCATATTTAGAAATTACTGGTAGAAGATTAAGAGAAGAACAGGCAAGTTTTGAAGAAATTATGTCATTTAGAAGAACTATAAGAAGGACGAGAGCATGAGAAGCGAAGAATCAAGTATAAGGATATTTCATGGATTGTGGGCATTAACAAATAGAGAACTTAAAAAATGGTATAAAGAACCTGTATTTTTACTTTTATCCTTAATTCAGCCTGTTGTTTGGCTGGGTCTCTTTGGAAAAGCTATGAACATTGGAGCTATATTTACTGAGCAATCCTTTAACTTACCAGGATTGAATATTCCTAAACAAGTCATAGATGAGATTTCAAAGTATGCATTGCTAAATTCATTTGGAACTACAGATTATTTTTCATTCTTAGCAATAGGAATGCTTGCTTTTGTAAGTGTCTTTACTTCAATAACGACTGGAATGTCTATAGTTTGGGACAGGAGATTTGGAATATTAGATAAACTTTTGAGCACACCGATTCCTAGAGGAACGATAATAATTAGTAAAGTTTTGAACGGGGTTATTAGATCTTTAACTCAGTCAGCTATTGCATTAATAATTGCAATTTTACTAGGCTTAGACCTCACACATTTCAGCTTAATTGGAATATTGGAAACTTTTTCTGCACTGTTTTTAATGACTATAGGTTTAGGTTCCATATTTGTAATGGTAGCAATAAGATCAACTTCATGGCAATCACAAATGGCTGTAATGAATTTGCTCAATTTACCTTTAATATTTACGAGCAATGCTCTATTTCCAACACAATTTATGCCAGATTGGCTTCAATATATAGTAAAAATTAATCCGGTTAGCTATACGATTGATATATGTAGGCAATCTCTATTAGGTTCACCTGGATTAGCTCCTCTATACTTTGATTATTTATATTTAGGATTATTTGCATTAATATTTGCATTTATTGGAATAGTAATATCTTGGAAAGCTTTAACAAGATAAACAAATAATAAAAAATAATGAAAATATTATGCTTGCATTGCGATAAAGTATCTTATAAACCTATTAGAAAAGAAATAGCGATAGCAGAAGAAACAGAAACGGAAGAAAAGAAATATGAAAACATTTTATTACTTTTGACAGCTATAGAAAAAAATGATACTGAAGAAACAGTTAAAAAGATGGTAGAAAACATTAAAAAAGTAATGAATGAGTTAGGCGTCAAAAATTTACTTATTTATCCTTTTGCTCATATAAGCACTGAATTGAAAAGGCCATCAGAAGCTATTAAACTAATTTCTTTACTAAAGGATGAACTATCAAAGATAGCTACAACATATAAGGCTCCCTTTGGTTGGAACAAGGCTTTAGAAATTAAAACGAAAGGACATCCATTAGCTGAAAGATTGCTTACTGCAGTTTAAACAAAAAATAAATAAGCCATAATGGATGTGTAGCACATGTTTAGAGAAGAAATCAATAAGTATGAAATGTTTAGATACATTGATAGATTAAACAGTTGTAATAACTTTGGAGATATATTTGAACTTGTAAGGGATGTGGTATATAGAATATTAAAGAGAAGAAGATCTGGATTGACCTTGTATTTGCAAGATTTAGATGCTTACATTCTAGCTTATCATATAGTTGGTTCAAATATAATTGTAATTAACAAAACTGTATTGGACTTTCTAATCAACGAAGTTAATGATAAAGAGAAATTAAATGCCTATACATTTGTTGTCTTAATGCATGAATATCTACATAGCCTAGGATTCTATGATGAAGCATTCGTGAGAGAATTGGAATATAAAATTATAAAAGAAGCTTTTGGTGAAGACCATATTACAACGAGGCTTGTAGGAAGAAATTTGGAGGATATATTCAATGAAATTAGTAAATTAAAATTTAGAAGGCCTACTTATGAATACAAGATAGTTAGAGATTTTGATCGTTCAAGCACTACATATATATTATGAAAGCTTTTTAGGTGCCAATACTAGATTCGCTACAGCATCGCATACTCCTACAGAAAATCCTGAAACTCTTCTAAATTCTTTACCTATCATCGAATAAGATATTGCTTCAGTTGTTTCAATATCGCCTGTAAACAAATAATTCAAAAGTTCATCTTCTAAATCTTTTTGTAAACTCATTATCCTTATGACCTTTACTGCTGTATCTATATCTTTATTTATCAATGCAGTGATTGAATTATTTCTCATATTATAAGCGCTCTCTGCCATTTTAAGAATAAAGTCATTTGCTACTGTATCAATTTTGTTTATTTTAGCTAAATAAGAGTTAGGCATGGCTGTGTGATGCAACATTCTATTTAAATAGGATGAAACCGTTCCATAAACTATAGCATGTCTTGGATTTTCTATACCAATCTTTTTGGATAACACTATATCCATTGATGAAATAGCTATTTGTCTTACCATAAATCTATATTTTCTAAGACCTTCTTTTATCCTTCCCATTATTTCACTAGCCAATTGTTTATCAAGTGTATCTATAGCTTTTATTGTATCAGAATGTATATCATTTATGAAATCATTTATATTTCTTATCGTATCATTTATATGATAGGTTGAAACATCTACAATCATTTCGAATGTGAATATATTGCTTTTATCTTCAACAATTTCAGCACCCAGCATGTCATCTCTCAAATCTCTTAATCTTTTCTTTATATTCGAATCGAAAACATTCTGAGTCTTGACTTTGATCCTAGACATACCTTGCATATAATATGTCAATATAAAATATTCAAGCGTTCTTGGATCGTTTATTCTATCATAGTCTATTTCTACTTCTCTTTCCACATTAATGTCTATTGTAGGAGAAATCCTAAGCAACTTATCTGATTCTATTACAACAATAACTTCATTCGTCTTGTTATTTTCCACCCACTGCTTTGGTAAAGCTAATATATAACTTCCTCCTTTTATCTTCCATATTTTCCTTTTCTCTACGCTTACATTTTTACTATCTTTAGACATATATACTTTATATATAATAAAAATTAATATATAAGCTTTATATATATATCTCATTAGATATCAATACAATAGAATAAATATATATTTGGTAATTTATATTATGTATAAAGAAATGCTAAATAAAAAATTAAATATGCCTAATTTGGTCGATGCACCTGCTATTCAGCAACCAAATATATTTCCTATTGAATGGGAAACAGAAACGAAAGAACTCCAAGATTTATATGAAAAAGCTAAAAAAGAACAGTGGAATGCTTCGGATATTAATTGGAATTCTTTACAAGCTAAAGATTTCGATGATATACAAAAAATTGCAATAAGCTACTGGCTTTCTGTATTAGCAACATTTGAAAGAGCAACTCCTGTGTTTGCTAAAGCCTTAATAAAAGCGTATGAAACACATGCCGAACAACCTGTCAAATTTTTGTTTTCAACATTGGTCTTCGATGAAGGAAGACATGAAGAATGTTGTATGAGATGTATTGATAAATTATGTCCATTATTTCCTTGGAAATGGAAACCAAGAAACACTTTTGAAGAAAATGTGCTTAAAGCAATCAATTGGATATACTATAATGGTTCAAGATATTGGCGTGCATTTTCACAAGCTGCTGATGTAAAATACAATTTAAGTGTTCTATTTACTTCATTCATGATGGCAGAATCTGGAGCAACAACAATTTTTAGAAGTATGGCTGAAAGAGCTAAGCATCCTGTATTTAGGGATGTATTTATAAGTATTCATAGAGATGAAGCAAGACATCTGGCTTTTACATGGTATCTATTGAAAAAGAGGTTGCCCAGTGCTTCAATAGAAGAAAAAACTTTCATTACAAAACAATTAAGAGCTGGATTCGTTTTCCTTTCCCCAATTCTTTTCGAACCAATAAGCGAATTTTGGAAGTTACCTGAAGGATTTTTGGAAATACATAGAAAAATGGAAGAAATAGCTAGAGATGCTGGATTAGGCGTTCTTACAATTGAAGAAAAGACTAAAATTTGGGGAAATGCGATTAGAGCAGTAAAGGCAAGAATAAAACAGTTCAATATACCTTTCCCAGACATGCCTGAGATTGGAATTTATGGAGAAGAAGAAGTTGAAATAAAAGAAGAAGACATCGCATTTATGGGTTTATAAATTATTATTTAAGCTATAACATATTTTATTTATGGTTACTGTTTCCATTGGCAGTGATGATGTTTATCCTGTAGCATTATATGTGTTGGAAGAATTAAAAAGAAGAGGTTATAACGTTATAATACATGGTTCTTTACTAACCAATAAATTAGAACCTTGGCCAGATGTTGCTAAAGATGTTGCATTAGATGTTGCAAGGGGTGAAGCGTCTACGGGTATAGTAATTTGTTATACCGGTACGGGAGTTTCTATAGCTGCGAATAAAATAAAAGGCATTAGAGCTGCACTTTGTTTTGATGCTCAAACAGCTAGAGGCGCTAGATTGTGGAATGATGCAAATGTTTTAGCACTGAGTGGAAGAGCTACAAGCAACCAAATAGCTAAAGAAATATTGGATGAATGGTTTTCAGTTAAACAAATCGATGAGAACGAAAGAGAAAATATCAATAAAATTAAGAAGCTAGAAGAAAAAGAGATAGAAGAATTGGTTTAAACTTTAAAATCTATACTTATAAAGCCTACAGATACTTCCTCTGATATAATCGTTGCATTGTAAACCTCAAAGAAGCCCTTTATAAAGCTATGAAGACATTTCGATGTTACCAATGACAGACCTGCTCCTATTAAAACAAGCTTATATCTATCTCCTAGTTTATCAGTAGTTTTTGTAAATTCTATTTTTCTTAATGGGAAGAATTTAACTAAGTTTTTAACTACATTTAAAATTTGAACTAAGTCTGACATATACACCTTGAATTTATTTGCGACTTCCTTTCCTGTTTCCAAGAAAAAGTCATAAAGTTTTTCCTTTTCATAGCTGTATAGCTTATTCAAAAGAGTCTCATTTAATGTGCCGGGTATTGGTATTATATCTATAAGACCCATTAATTTAAATATTTGCCAATACGTGTATACTTCTTCAGGATCAACACCGTCTTTTAGAAATTCTGTTGTAAGCTGAATTGCTGTATTTGTTACAGAAAATATGACTTTGCTCTTTTCTTTCACTACTTTTGAAAATTCTTTTGCTATCTTCTCGTCTACAGCTAAGGTAGTTCTTATCATATATATCTATATTAATATGACTTAGATATATATATACATATTACTTATCTTTTAGATTTATTTAGCTAATTTATAATCATACAATAAAAACTAAAAATGAACCTATTAAAAATAATATGAATGTTAAAATCATCGCTAACCATCCAATAATGGATATTTTCCTTCTCAATCTTTTTACTATTCCTTCGTCCTTAAAATTTGGAATTGATCTAGCTATATTTGTATGATAAATTGCAAATACTAAAACTAAAATAGCAACAATTGATTTTATTAAAACCATCTGACCAAAGCTAGAATACAAAAAATTCATAGAAAAAATGAAATTAAAGTTGTAATATGTGTCATTCAGAACATTCAATATTCCTGTAACAATTGCTAAATATAAAGAATCACGCATTTGTCTTTGAAAAGCAATACCTATAGATCTAACTATTTTATAAGCTTCATCGCTGCCTATTTTTTTACGCAATTGGCGATTTATTATGGTCGTAAGTATTAATCCGCCTAGCCAAATTGAAGCTGTAATTACATGTATCCATAATATAAGAACTTTCCAAATAAAGAAAAAATCAAGCATATATTTAATGACTTTTCTCCTCTTCCAACCTCTTTTCAAAATAAGCTTTCAATTCTTCTTCACTCATTGATCTATATGGTTCAGCTAAAATCTCCCGTTCTTGGGGGTTTTTTAGGAAATAATATACTGAATAACTGCATACTGGCTTAATTTTAAGATTTTTTTGTTTTGCAACTTCTACAGCTTTATCTACTAACATTTTAGCTAAACCTTTTCCTCTATATTGCTCGGGCGTATATGTTTGCTTAAGTGTCATTACGCCATCTTCTACTTCATAAGTAAGCCAAGCTTTGTCCTTTTTATTTAATCTTATGAAGAAAACAGTGTTTGTGTATTCAACTTTAAAAGGTTCATGTTCCATATAAGTAATATTTATTACAAAATTTTTAAAAATTCTTATATTAAACAATGTTTAATAATATAATTTTGTGAAAATTTCAATAATGACGTACTTATAAAAATGCAAATACCAAGAATAACCATCACAGGTATATCTTCTGGAATAGGTAAAACCACATTCACAATTGGATTGTTAAAAGCATTAGAAAATAAAGGATTAAATGTTCAACCGTTTAAAGTAGGTCCTGATTTTATTGATGTAAGTTATCATAATGCAGCATGTAAAAATTTTTCAAGAAACCTAGATTTTTGGATTTTAGGCAAGAAAAAAACTATTCAAACATTTCTTCTAAATTCAAAAGGTAAAGATATTTGTGTCATAGAAGGAGTTATGGGTTTATTCGATGGGAGTAGTTATAGAATAGATAAAAACAGTACATTTGAAATAGCAAAAATTCTTCAAACGCCAATAATACTTATAATCGATGTATTTTCAATGTCTGGTAGCGCTGCAGCAATAGTTTTAGGAGTGAAAGAGATTGTAAAACCTTTGAAAATATATGCTATATTAAATAAAGTTGCAAGTAAAAAGCACTACGAATGGGTTAAAAAAGCTATAGAAAAATATTCCAATGTTAAAGTATTGGGGTCAATTGAATTTAGCAAGGAAATACAATTAGAAGAAAGACATCTAGGATTAATACCCTACTATGAGATTAAAATAAGCAATAAAATAGAAAAAATTTCAAAAATAATATTAGAAAGTGTAGATGTTGAATCCATAATTGAAATTGCAAAAAAAGCACCGCCAATTAATAATATAAGTCTTAAAATTAAAAGACCATATAATAAAGTTAAAATTGCAGTTGCATTCGATGAAGCAATAAACTTTTATTACAGAGATTCAATTGAAACCCTCGAAAGATTTGGTGCTAATATTCATTATTTTAGCTTGATTAAAGATGAGGAAATACCTGATGATATAGGAGGAATATATATTGGAGGAGGTTATCCAGAAGTTTATGCAAAAAAACTAGAAAAAAACTTTTCTATTAGAAACAAAATTAAAAAGTTATCTGAGGACGGTTGTCCTATATATGCGGAATGTGGTGGATTTATGTATTTAACAAAGTCCATTTTTGATGGAAATAAAAAATGGAACATGGTAGGAATTTTTGATGGAGAAACAAGGATGACAAATAAATTAACATTGTCTTACACTAAAGCTGAAGTATTACAAGATTTTAACAAAGTCCATTTTTGATGGAAATAAAAAATGGAACATGGTAGGAATTTTTGATGGAGAAACAAGGATGACAAATAAATTAACATTGTCTTACACTAAAGCTGAAGTATTACAAGATAACCCAATTTCTTATAAAGGCGCTGTAATAAAAGGACATGAATTTCATTATTCCATTGTTGAAAACATAAATAAACCAAAATTCGTATACAAAATGAAAATTGGTAAAGGAATAATAGACCAATTCGATGGATGGTTGGAGTATAATTCACTTGGCACATACAGTCATATAAATTTCGCTTCCAACTATAAAATAGCCAAAAGATTCATAAATTCAGCACTAAAATTCTTAAAAAGATAAGTAAATTAAATTCGTTTTAAATCTATGGATGGTGATTTTAAAGTTCCTTATTATACAAGGACTGGTGACTCAGGTGAGACTAGTCTTATTGGTGGTGAAAGAGTTAGTAAAGATGACCTTAGAGTAGAATGTTATGGCAACGTAGATGAACTAAATTGCTTCATAAGCTTAGCTGTACTTTACAGCAAAGATGAAAAATTAAAGAATTTACTTATAAAAATTCAAAGAGATCTTTTTACTCTAGGAGCAGACTTGGCTGCACCATTAAATATCTCAGAAAAGTTAAAAGTGCCTCGAATAACAAAAGAATATATCGATTTTTTAGAAAACAAAATAGATGAATTTGCTAAAGATTTAAATCCATTACATAGGTTCATTATTCCAGGCGGTTCCTTATTAGCAACATACTTGCATATAGCAAGATCAATATGCAGAAGAACAGAAAGATCAGCTATTAAATTATCAAAAATATATGATATAAATAAAAATATAGTACCTTATCTTAATAGATTATCAAGTTTATTTTTTGTTTTAGCGAGATATGCAAACAAATTAGAAAATATAAATGATATTGAAATTTAAATAATTAAGATGATTACTTTTTATATTAATATACAATTAGAATATTAAAAAACTTTTTATATCAAAATAATCATATATAAAATATCCATGGAAAATGAGCCATTAAGTATTCCCAGAAGAATGATTTCTAAAGATGAAAACATTCAAGGTATGATTTTAAAAATTAGAAACGATATAGAGATTTTATTTAATGTAATAAATGTTTTTAACAGAACAAATGTAAATTTAATGGGTATTGTTGGGAATTTAATAGAAGATAATAGAGAATATACTACATATTTTTTAATATTAAATTTGTTTAAATCAAATAAATCTAAGGAAGAAATATTTAAAGAAATTAATTCAATTAAAGGTATCATGAAAGCTGAATTTCTAGAAAAACCATCAAAAAACTTAATTATCGACACATACCATTATCCTCTTATAGTTTCGAAAAAATTGATAGCTTTCATATTACCAGAAAATCTTCTATCTTCAATGATATTAGGATTGGTCAATCGATTTGGAAAAGAAATAGGACAAACTGTATTATTCTATATAGGAAGAGAATTTGCACAAGGTATTATTGATATATATAATGAATATTCTTTGAGTGTGGATGAAATAGTTATTGCTACGTTATATGCTGGACAATCATATGGTTTATGGAAAGGTAAAATTAATTTAACTAAAGAAAAGGAAAATTTTAATTTAATACTTGAAGATAATTTTGAATGTAGAATAAATAAGCAGATAAAATCAAAAAGTGTATTAATAAGAGGCTTATGGGAAAAAATTTTATCATTGTATTTTGAGGAAGAGATAAAGCTTGAAGAAGTAAAATGCATAGCTTTTGGAGATAATTATTGTGAATTTAAAATAATACAATAAGAATTTAAATCTTTATCTATTTCAAAATTTTATAATTATTTTTTGATCCTAATTTTATAGTTTTTTAATAGATAGATTATACCTATAATAGTCCATGCTATAAATATAACGATTGAATTTATAGGCGCTATTGGAAAAACGAAAATTAACTCAACTAATGTTATTACAATAGCAATAATGGACAATAGTAATTCTAGAAACCTTTTACTTATTTTAGCTATTGTTATCCTGAACAAGGCAAAGTTTGCAAAAAGATGAACAAAATAATAAGATATTAATGAAATTATAGCTATATGCAAAAATGCGATAAAAGGGTCATTAAATATGTACAAACTTAAAATTAAAATGATAAAATAAACAATAGATGTAAAAATCAAAGCATTCATTGGACCTTTATTCATATCGAATTTTTTAAAATATTCTGGAAGCGAATTATGATTGGCCATTGCAAACAGTGTTCTAGATGCTGATAATATAAAGCTTAAGGTTGCTAATATTCCATCATTCGCTGCTGCAAATATTATGAATAAAGCAGCAAGAATGCCAAATTTATTTAAAATTACATTTATTATGCTTGCTGATTCAATGGGAACTTGATTGAATATTATATAGTTTGATATAGAATAAATGTTAAAAGCGGCTAAAATTCCTCCAAATATAATTACAGAGAAAATAGCTTTACTTATTGTTACTTTAGGCCTTTCAGATTCCCCTCCTAAAGGTGTTATAGAATCATAACCTATTGGAATACTAGATGCCAAAAGTACCACTAGTGCTATATTATAGATATTTAAGTTTGTATTTATCGGATTGTAAAATGTAAAATTTGATAAATACAAGAAAAAAAATACAATAGAGATTAAGGCACTAACTTCTAAGATTGCTGCTCCTATAGCATACCTTAATGTAGGTCTGATGCCTAATATTGCAAAGATTACAGCTGGTATATAAACAAGCAAAGCACCTATGTAAAAGTTTAAGTGAAATGCATCATATAAAATATAGCTAGAACCTAGTACATATGCAACTCCATAAAGATTAGAAAATAATATATATAACCAACCTGTCATGAAACCTATTCCTTTTTTTAATGAATATAATGTATATATATAGTATCCGCCTGTTTCAGTGAATCTTTTAGCAAGGCTGGTAACAACTAGCCCGTCTATGGCTACAAGCAATGTACCCAAAATTATTGCAAACGAACCAAAACTACCTGCAAGTATAAAGGTACTTACACCATAGGTTAATACACTTAAGAATGGTGATTGGCCTCCAAAAGATAAGAAAAATAAGTCTACGAACCTTATCTTTATGTTAGTCTTTTTAAAAGTTTTTGTTATATATCCCATTCTACAAATTATTCATTGTTATCAATTTTACCATATAAGTTTTGCTACACGAAACCTCTTTCTACAAGTCTGTTAACTAAATTCATACTAATATTTTTATTGAGTACAATGTATAGACTGAAACCGTTTATTAAGATAATTATTAAGATAAGAAATGGAATATAATAGAAAGCTCCTATTACGATTCCTAAAACTGAGTAAGATAACAATACTATGAACAACTGTCTTAAATTGAATTGTATATTTGGAGTTATATCCTCAATTACTTGTATAGGGCTTGCATGACTGTAAAGATATGTATAAATTATACTCATTGATGGAAATATAGCGATTTCGATTATAAGAGAAATAAGAGCAGATGTGTTACCTATTAAGTATAGAATAAAATTAGCTATTATAAAAGGGGATATAAGCGTTAATATTGAAAGCATTTTAGAAATAAATAGATGCTTCAAATAAATATATGAAGGTAAAGAAGTTATAGATAACCATAATCTTTCATTTGATAACGTTGCAAAAGATAAACCAAAAATAATATATGCTAGAACAATGTTAATTGCAATCTGTATGCTTAACATGTATTTATTATTTAGAATTGCTACAATAAGATAAATTAGAGAAAATATTAATGGAAAAATTATCATCCTTGACATTCTAATTCTTGCAGTTGAATACCTTGTTGATCCACCAAGATTTATTCTACCTTGAAAAAATAATGTATTGTAATTCAGTTTATAAACTGCCTGTATGGGCTTTAAACCAACAAAACTTTTAGATTCGCTATAAATTGAAGAAGAAGCTCTTATTATTGTTCTAGTTAATTCAAATTCAATTTTATCTAACTTAGAAATTGAAATTGTAATAGTAATTAAAGAAATAAATATTAAAAATAAACTATCGTAGAATTGGCTTCCAATGAAAGCTATGACAGGAGAAATTGGTATGTTAAGCAATGCTAAAAGGTTTAACAAAGATAAAATTAAAGAAAATATAACTCTGCTTTTTAAATCCATAAATGTAGCAAGAATTGTTAAAGAAGTTAGGAATAAACTAAGTAATATTGTGTCTATTAATAATAAATATGCGGGAATATTTATGTAAGGTAAAAACCACCCATAAAAAAATAAGATACTTATTCCAAATCCGATGAATTGCATTACATATAAAGCCAAAACCAAATCTCTCTTTTTTAAAGGTAATGTAAATAAATACTGTCTATCCGATTCTGTAACTGCCAATCCACCTGTCAATACAGACATTATAAATAAAAACGTTAACGTGCCTGTTACATAATATTTATAGAATGTTAAAAATCCTGTATCATTGTTTGTATGAGGGGCTATAACAGCAGGAATTGTATATAATAAAGCAACTCCTCCTAAAAAAGCTAAGTATGGCTTAGAAAACCTTGTTAAAATTACGAATTTAATTAGTTTTGAAATCATTATTCATTATCCTTGCAACAATACTCTCAATTTGTTCATGCTCTTCTCCCATTTTTTTAAGTTCTTCTATAGAACCTTGCCAAAGAAGCCTTCCTCTAGATATCATTATAACTCTTTTAGTTAATCTTAGTGCAACAGACATTATATGAGTTGATATCAACGCAGTTAAATTTAAAGAATTTAGAATGTTTATTACTTTTTCTTGCATAGGAATGTCTAAATAATTTAAAGGTTCATCAAAAATTATTATTTTTGGATGATGTATTAAAGCTAATGCTAGAGCTAATTTTTGTCTATTCCCCCTAGATAATGAAGAAACTTTCGCTTTTTCATATTCTCTTAATTCAAAAATATCAAGCAAAAATTCAACTCTTTCATGTAAATCTTCAACGCCTCTTAAAGCTCCTATATATTCTAAATTTTCTCTTACAGATAATACTCTATATGGAGATGCATCCTCTGGTAAATAACCAATCAACTTTCTCGCTTCAATAGAATCAGGAGGATATACTAATATTGAAACTTTTCCTTGATCAGGTTTAAGTAGTCCTGCTAAAATTTTTAAAGTGGTGCTTTTACCTGCCCCATTTGGTCCTAATAATGCATATTTATCTCCACATTGGATCTTAAATGATATGTTATTTAAAGCGAGAACTTTACCATATTTTTTAGATACGTTCTCAATTTCTATACAATTCATTTGCTTTTATATCTAAATCAATTAGCTTGATTATATTTTTTAACGATGTTAAAAATTAAATCTGAGATAAAATAAAAATAATAAATGAAAATAACAGTTGTACATAGAATAAATAATCATCTCGAAGTAAAGCTTAAGGAAAATCTAAAACTCTATGAATTGCAATTTGCGAATGATCTTAAAGAGGCAGAAATTCTAGCTAGAGATTCGGAAGTATTGATAGGAATGAAAATACCATATAATGTTATAATAAGCTCAGAAAAATTGAAGCTTGTTCATGCAATAACTGCAGGAATAGATGGAATAGATTTAAAAGCAGTCATAGAGAAAAATGCAAAACTATGCAACGCAAGAGGATGTTATAGTATACCAGTAGCTGAACATACAATAGCTTTAATGCTAGCTTGGGAAGCTAGAATATTAGAAGAAATTAACGCAACTAGGAATAGACAATGGAAGTCATTTTTACATGGCGAGTTATATGGAAAAACTTTAGGAATTATAGGATTGGGTAGCATAGGAATAGAGATAGCTAAAAGGGCAAAGGCGTTAGGAATGAAAGTTTATGCTATTAAAAGAGATAAAACTTTTAATCCCATCATAAACATAGATTTCCTTGGTACATTTGAAGATTTAGATTTTGTATTGGAAAATTCAGATTATATAATTTTGGCTTTACCTTTAACTGGCGAAACATATCATCTTATAAGTGAAAAAGAATTTAATAAGATGAAGAAAGATGCTGTTTTGGTAAATATATCTAGAGGAGCTATAATAGATGAAAAAGCTTTAATTAAGGCATTAGAAGAAAAAAGAATTTCAGCAGCGCTCTTGGATGTCTTAGAAAAAGAGCCACCAGATAATGATAATCCATTGCTTACAATGCAAAATATCTTAATTACACCACATACATCAGGCATAACTGTAAATTCTTTTATAAGAGTAGCGGAATTGATTAGAGATAATGTTGAAAGGCTAGTTAAAGGTAAACCGTTAATAAATGAGGTTGATTTAAGAAAAGGCTACTAAGAATATCATAAACAAAGAAAAACAATATAAATAAAGTTTGGTAATATTACCATGGTAGAAGAAAAGGAAGCGAATAAACCTTTATCCATAGTAAGAAGAATTCTCACACCGGATAAAAATATTCATGCCTTAGCTGTGACGTTAAAAAATGTTCCTGGAGCTTTAATGCAAGTACTTAATGTGATGTACAAGTATGAAATCAACATAATCGGTGTAATAGGTTGCTCGCTAAAGAAGGGAGATTCTTATGGCACAGCTTTTTTAGTTATAGATTCAACGAAATCAAATAAAAGTTATGATGAAATTTTGAATGAAATTAGTGAACAACCTTTAGTCATGAAGGTTTTCAATCTTGAAAGACCAATACCTTTGTTAGTCCTAGATAATTATCACTATCCTTTAATCATATTTGATAATATGAAAGCTTACATTTTAACTCAGCCATTTATTGATAGGTTCATTACTGGAAGCATAGAAATTTTTGGAATGGATGCTGCTTTAAGTCTTTTTTGGCATATAGGTAAATCTATAGGTCATGACCTTTTTAAAACATGGATGAACTATGGCGTTAAAAAAGAAGAAATACCCATTGCAATACTTTACACAGGCCAAGCTTTGGGTATTTGGAAGGGAAATTTAAGATACAATTTGGATAATAAAACAGCCGAGCTTATTTTAAGCGATAATTTAGAATGTGATAATAAAAAGAAATACAAAGCGAAAAGCTATTTCATAAGAGGAATATGGGAAGCAATTTTTGAAGGACTATTTGAAATAAAAGTTGTATTAAACGAAACAAAATGCATATCTCTAGGAGATGAATTTTGCGAATTCAAATTTTCTCAAAATTTTTAATAAACTCATCAATCACTTTCAATAGCGCTCTTCTTAATAACTCTTCAGCGGATGAAGGTGCAATATCAAGAATTTTTGCAATTTCTGTCAATGTAACCTTTCTATCTACATCGAAATATCCTTTCCTATAAGCAAGCAATAATACTTGGAGTTGCCTTATGGATAAGTCTCTGCGATTCTTCTTGTTTTCATAGATATCATGGATTTCATGAACAATTGGCTTAAAACCTAAGTCGTTCAGTTCTTTAAGCATATCTTTTAAATATTGTCTTGAAGGAACAATTAGACTATAAACTATTTCATTTGAACTTATCGCATTTGCTCCTAAAACCAATGCCTGAGTTTTGTTAAAATAACTACATGAACTACAACTTTTAGCTCTTGCCCATATTTTACCATCGCCTACATTAATTACTTTAACACCGTTTTTTGAAAGTTTTGATTTTAAACTATTTGATATTGAAGAATTAATTATATGATCGGTATATTCTTCTTTAGGGTAAATTCTGTCAATATGTATGTCAAATCCTTTGATTGTGGAAAAGACTATGCAATCAGAACGTTTAACGTATATTTTTGTGAAAACAGCTCTTTTCATTCAATCTATATTATTCTTACAAGCTATATAGGCTTTCTAATTTGGTTAATAGATTGATAAAATGTATTTGAGAAGAAGGATATTATTCCTAAACCTAACATAGGTTCCGTTGAATAGGTTATAAATAGATTTAAACCTAAATCATATACGAACCTTAAAAATAAACCTATATTCAAAAGGAAATAAGGAATATAAGTAAGGTTTAATATTAATTCTTCTTCCAAATACTCCTAGAAGAATGCCCATCATAACGACATCAACTCCAAATATTGTATTAAACAAAAATCCTATTACTATTGAATGAATAAATAAATCGAAAGTCCATGAAAACAATGATGTTATCAATAATCAAAGCCAAGCAGTGTTTAAATGAATTAAAGGATAAATTCTTCCTTTAGACCAAGGCAAGCCTGTTGCAACAATTGAACAAATACATGAAATTACTAGGAAAATCGTTGAATAGATATAATTAAATATATAACTAATAAAAGAAATGAATAAAAATACGTAAGCTAATACCATTAAATTTAAATTTTGATTAATTCTCTTACCGCCGAGAACCAATCCTACATCCCTAGACATAACAGCGAAGATCATTAAAGATGGAAATATTAAAGCAAGATATGGAACGTTGAAAAAGATTTGATATAAAATTATTATTAGTTTGTGCCTCTCAAAAGGTTGTAGTTCTCTTACATCAATAATTTTAACAATCTTTTCGTTCATGTTTCACTTTAAAGTTTAAACAAATTTATTTATTGACCTAAAAATAAAGAAGATGAGTTTGTCATTTTGTATGGTTTCAATGCTAATATTATCTAATCCTTTAGCATTAATAATTTTAAAATATAACTTCTTCGCCAGCTATAAATAGCAAAAGTTCCTCTAATCTATTTGGAATTACATATCTCATTTGAGAGGGGGTCAAGATTTTCAGAGATTCTTTCCCATTTGATGAGTATTCAGGACGCTGATACGCTATATACTACAAAACTAAACTAATTTAAGAGGAAGCATTTTCATGGCAGTATTTTCTATGATTGCTTGATTTTTCTTCATTCAAAAATTTTTTTAAATATTTAAATTTTATCTTCACCATAAATAGCAAAGCTTTCAATCTGTTGTAATTAAAATAAGCGATATTAACCTTATATATGTAAAGTTTAAAATTAAGTTATATAAAGTATTACTTATGGTAAAACTAAGAATTAAAGTGGGACCTAAAGGACAAATTTTAATACCAAAAATTCTTCGAAAGAAATATGGGATAAAGGAAAACGACTATGTAATAATAGAAGCTAATGATGAAAATTTAGTAATAAAGAGGGCTCCTAGTATAAACGAATCATTATCTTGGTTAAGAGAAAGGCGAAAGAAAATTAAAGCTAAACAAGCAAAATTAGGCGATCTTGCTCAAGTAGACCTTGAAGATGAATTCGATGAAAGTATTGGTTGATGCCAGTTTGTTAATATATTTAAATGTTCCTCTGGATGAAGATAAAACGAATTTAGTAGAATCATTTTGGAAGAGATTAATTGAAATAAACGAACTTTATACAGATATGCTTATAATAGATGAAGTTCTTTATGTTTCTAAGAAAAAATATAATATAGAATACACCGAAACATTCGAATTCTTAGATAATGTAGTAATACCTTTTGTAGAAATTCTTGAAATCGATTCAAAAATATATTCTTTATTTAAACTTTATCTAATTAATTATAAATTAAAACCTTCAGATGCAATACATGCCGCAATTATTAAGATGCATAAACTTGATGCTATTGTTAGTGAAGATAAAGATTATGATTTTTTTGGGATAAAGAGAATATGGCTTTAGAAATATAAGTAATAAAAAATAAATTACGTTATTTAGCTACAGTTTAAATTGAGTATGTTTATAATAGCTTTAGAAATTCATAAAATACAGAGTCATACTTAAAATACTGTCTTAATCAATATTGATGTATCCAAAAACTCTTTATAAATCTGTTTTTAAATATCCTTTTAGTAATATAGAATGTAGATGCAAATAGACGAGCTTAAAGAACGTTTCTTTGAACTATTAAATAAAGACCAATAATTTAGGTATGCAGTAGCAGGTTTAATTGGATATAAAGAAATTTTGGATAGAGTAGCAAAAGTTGAAGAAAGGTTGTTAAAGGTAGAAGAAAGAATTACCCAACATGATGAAATATTAATAAGAGTTCAAGATAGACTATTAAAGGTAGAAGAAAGGCTAGCTATGCATAATGAGAAGTTCGTTAAAATTGAAGAAGAACTTCTTAACTTAAGAAGGAATATGCAAGAAGGTTTCAATATAATGAATGAACGTATATCAAGATTGGAAAAACAAACGATTATAATTGATAGAAGATTGAGAAATATTGAAAGTTATGTAGAAAAGATTTCTTTAGAGATTGAAGAAGAAGCTAGAGAAATTATTGCTTATATGCTAAAGCAGAAAGGAATAATCGTAGATCAAATTATCTTTAAGCGCTTCAATAAAGAAATAAATATTTTTGCTGAAAAAGATAATCTTTGTATATTAGGCGAAGCAAAAACAAAGATAAGTCAAACAAGAATAATTAAAATTGATAGAAAATTTGAAAAATTCCTAGAAAGACATCCTGAATATAAAAATAGGAAGATTATAAAAGTAGCATATGTAATAAGATTTTTACCTGAAGCAGTTGAGGTAGCTAAGAAAAGAGACATTTGGCTTATTACAATGTCAATGAGAGAATTAACGGAATTAAAATTATAATCTTTTAATTTTTTAAAAATTTTGGTTTTAAACATAATCTTATTGATAATTAATTGAATGATATAAAGTCTAGACTTCAACTGAAGATTATTCAATTTCTTAAACCAAAGAATGTACGTCATTTTTAGAAAAATATTATTTCTAACACAGATCCCATCTACACTTAAAGAGCGAATGATATATCACCGCATCAAAAAGGCGATGATTCCTATCATTGATTTGTAGCTACACTTCTCATTTTATATGCAATTGAAAAGCTCAGAGAAACCATACAATATAATAAAAGATTTCTATAAAGAAACCTTTTTATGTTGAAACAATGAATTAAATTTAATCGAATTATCATCATTGCAATAATTGCTCAAATTGCTTTATTGCTCTTTATTCAAAGAAAATTTTTCTTTTAAGTATTTAATTTGATCCCTGCCCTAAAGGACTAGGCTTTCAATCTATTGTAAAGGGACACTTAGATTATTAATATTCCAATGAGAGAATTACAAAATAAAAAATATAATTTTTTAATTTTAAAATAAACTTAAACTATAGACAAAATATTAGATAGTTTAATTAATTAATATAATAAGAGGTTTCTAAATTGAACATTTTTATTTTGAAACAATGATGTATATTAAGAAAAGCCAAATTTTTACATAAGACTAAAATTTAATTATAAATTACTCAACTTATTACTAAATCTTTGCAACCAAAGTTCAACAATGTCGTATCCATTTATTTCTATGAAATTCTTTCTACCTTCATTAGTCATTTTCAATGGAGTCCATTGTGTTTTTAAATCTATCTCTACATCAACTTTTCTTGCTGGAATCGCATTTTTAATAGCTTCTGTAACAGAATATGCAATAAAGTCTGTAACAGGACAATAGGGACTAGTGGCTCCTATTTTAATGAAAACATCGCCTTCATTAGAAACCTTTAATTCATAAACCAATCCTAAATTAACAATATCTAGAGGTATTTCTGGATCATAAACTTGTTTAAGACTTTCTGAGATTTTCTTCTTCCATTCTTCTACGTCAATCGAATTATTTATTATTTTTTTGAAAATATTATTAAGCTCTCTCGAATTTATATGAAATAAGTATTAAGTAAAGTATTTATTTAAGTCCCTAATTAATGCTATTACATTGTTAAATTTTCTATACAGATAAAAATAAGATAAAGGAATTCATTAAATAATTGTGCATTATGATTTAGATATAGTTAAAAAGGAATTGTTTGATTATTGTAAAGATAGATGGATAGCTTTGCAAGGCAAAAGCTTTATTAGACATGATGCAAAGGGAGAACCTCTTTATTTTAAAAATATAGATGATGTTTCAAAGTATATTAAAATTTACAACGCCAGAACAATATATGCAACAGCAGCGGTTTATTCAAATATTAAATATTTAAGAATTAGTAGATATACTCCCTTCTTTGATATTGATACTAAGATTGATAAATGGGAACTAGCTGTCGAAGCTGCAAAAATTATAGTTGATGCGTTAGAAAAAGAAGGTGTAAAAGAGTCTGTATACATTATATGGAGCGGAGAAGGGATGCATGTGAGAATTAACGAAAATACATTGCCTAAAAATATAGACCCTCTACTGGCTTCTAAAGCAATTGTTAATTACATTCTAAAGAAAACAAAGACTGAATTAGAAAAGTTAGTAAATAAGTCACAGGGCGATTTAAAAGTTGAAAACTTAATAGATGATAAAAGATTATTCACAGCTCCTTTATCACTACATAGGAATCTTGAATATGTGGCAATTTGCTTATCTACAAAGGATTTAAATAACTTTAGCTTAGAATGGGCAAGACCTGAGAATTTTAAGCATAATATTTCTTGGAGAAATTATGTAGAAAACGAAATAGAAACATTATGCAAGATAGCGATAAAAGAATTTGATACTAAAGTTGTAACAATTGCTAAAAATTCTGAAATGAAACCTCAAAGTTTAAAAATAGGAAGATTTCAAATTATGGGACTTTTGCAAGCTGCTCGGTACTATGTCCTTCATAATGACTCGGATAAAGCCAAGTCCTTTGGGATAAATAGAGCTATATTTTATGCTTGGGCTAAGCATTATGGAAAATCATATTCTTCAACTAAAGGCCATAAAGCTGGTGTTGCTTCAGAACAAACTTTAGAACAAAAAATAAAAAATGTAGCAGGAGAAGAAGTTTACATCGATGATAAGACCGGGTTCTTTATTATCGGAAACAAACCAAACTTTCCTAAAGACTTTGACAAAGAAATTAAAGACAAGATTAATGCCATTTATCCTTTTGAAGAAGCATGGCGTGCAGCTGTTGAATATGTTTCGTCATTTTCTAGGGAAA
>Ga0080006_1147988_pt1 | contig 91288 bp, 75 predicted proteins | sample RS3BMetagenome_FD_69209 | JGI IMG/M metagenome (GOLD analysis project Ga0080006, IMG submission 69209) | Ferric oxide microbial mat and aquatic microbial communities from Rainbow Spring, Yellowstone National Park, USA - RS3B (SPADES... ... | reverse complement strand
AATGCGCATCTCCACTCAGTCCCGCCTCCCCGAACATCATGGGGAATCGCTGTCCACTTGTCCAGGGGCCCAGTGCCAACTCGGGCCGCCGGCTCTACTTCACCTCGCTACCCAAGTGAATTGCACAGGTCGGAATTATTTATCCGGAGGAATGAAATGCTCGGGCGTGTATTGATGCGACTCAAGCAACTCGGCCCTGCCGTGCTTGGTCTGGTTTTGCTACTGGTCGCCACAACGACCACACAGGCTTCGGGTACGGGTAACAACATTATGGATGGAATCAACCTGTCGGTGCTCCGCACTGAGAAGCCCACGCCGTACGCGTATTACGGCAACCAGCCCCATCCCTATACGGAGTACACCATGTCGGAGGCTTATGCCAAGGCGTTCATCCTCGCCCATACTGCAAACGGCGCGCAGATCGTGGCCAATATGAAGCATCGGGTGTTCGCATCAATACCAAGCGACAGTCCGGGGTTAACATATACTATCCAAGACACAACGAACCCAAGTTGGGGCGGCTATGTCGAAGACACCTCCTACACAAGCAATAATGCGTGGGGCTCGCAGTCGGACTTCTACGTCCAATCCATATGCAATGGATGTGCTGACGTCGCCGCGTGGGTTGGAGTTGGCGGATGGATCAATAATGGCTATGCCTCCTTTATCCAGACGGGCGATGGCTTCACCTTAAATCAAGGATGGTATGAATGCGCCCCCAATGCGCCACAGTATAAATTCACTTCCAAGGCGGGCGACTTGATTTTCTCCTTTGTCGATTGGGATCCCAACACCAGTGAGTGGTACATCACCGTCAGTGATCAGTCAAGTGGCGCATATTGGAGCGGTGAGGTGAACTGCTCTGCGGACAAGGAGAGCGCAGAGCAGATAGTTGAAGTCCAGCATGGCCCAATGCTCTCGAACCTGAGTGCCGTACCGTTTTCGTCAGCATGGTGGTACGATCAATATAATAGTTCCTAGTCCTTGACAAGCACAGAGCCGCGCGTCGTGTGGGCGGTCGAACAGACGAACACCTCAGGTGGTGACAGCTGTCCCAGCTATTTGGGCTCCGGCGGCGAAAGCTTCACCGAGGACTTCCCGTGCTGGACCACAGTCTGGCCGTGATGCGGCTGGGTGGAGGTGGCCTACAAGGCCACCTCCACGTATACTGAGGCGAGGCAGGTGGGTGCCATGCAGCGACGCTGTTGGCTATTAGGCCTTGCGCTGGCCCTCGCGTTGTCGGGATGCGCCTCGAAGCCCGCGCCCCTTTCCATAACTCGCTATCAACTTCAACCAGGAACTGGTGGGTTGCATCACATTGCTTTGCACAAAGCTGTTCGTCAAGTTGCAACGGCCGAGGTTCTCCTGCAGAAGATGGATTCTCTTCCCCCTACCTACGAGGGAATTAGGTATTGCGCGAGCGACCTCGGAGTAAGATATCTCTTGATATTCGACATCCCTGGCCAGAAGCGTCAGCAATACATTGCGCAAGCTGGCGGATGCGAGATCCTGTCGTCGTCGACCGGAAGAGAGTTGCAAACTGACCGAGCATTTTGGAACGATTTGGCGCTCGCTTTGGGCAGGCCGGTAGCCGCCCTGTTTTTTGCTTCCCGTCCAACGCCTTGGACTGGCACCAAGTCGTAAAAGCGGCCATGTGGGGTATTCATTTAGCCGGAGTATGATGGCCGCACGGCCTACCCCCGGTCCCTGGGCGAGTTCCAGGCGTGGTCTCAGACGGACGCGGACTGCCAGGACTATCTGGACTGGCTGCGTTGGCCGGAGGGGTTCGTATGCCCCGAGTGCGGTCACGCTAGCGCGTGGGTACTGGCAGATGGACGTTACGAGTGCCGCGACTGCCGTGAGCGCAGTTCGGCGACCGCGGGCACGATCTTCGACAAGACTCACACCCCGCTGACCGTCTGGTTCATGGCCTGCTGGCCCAAAAGGACGGGATCGCAGATCTGAGTCTCAAGCGTGCGCTTGAGACCGGCTCCTACCCGACCGCGTGGGCGATGCGACATCGATTACGCTCTGTTTTGGTGCGGCCGGGCCGCGACCAGCTGCGTGGTGCCGTCGAGGTCGACGAAACCTTCATTGGGGGTGAGGAGCCGGGGCTGACCGGCGGCCGGGCGAAGGGCAAGAAGGTGCTCGAGGGCGTCGCGGTGGAGCGCGCACCACGCAAGGGCTTTGGGCGTTGTCGGATGGCTCCGCTGGCCAATGCATCTGGCGAATCGCTGCGCGCGTTCCTGCTGGAGAACGTCGAACCCGGAGCACAGTAATCACCGATGGCTGGCCTGCCTATCCGTCGGCCACCAAGGACCTATACAGGCACGAGCCCCTCAAGGGCGCCTCCGGGACCGACGGCTCGAAGCTGCTGCCCGGGGTACAAGGTCGCCTCGCTGACCAAGCGATGGCTGCTCGGCACCCACCAGGGGGCCGTAGACAACGCGCATCTGCCCTCGTACCTCAACGAATTCGTGTTCCGCTTCAATCGCCGCCGACACGCAGCCGTGGGCTGGTCTTCTACCGAGTGCTCGAACTCGCCGCCACGCACGACCCGGTGCGCTTCCGCGACCTGATTGCCACCTCCCAGCCGGACCGCAGATCGCCCGTGCCGCCGGGGAGGCGTGGCCGCCCGCCCAGCCTCGACCGCCCCGGAGCGAATCGACCTTGGCGCCGTGCAGCTCGCGGCACTCCGGCTAAATGAATGCCCCACAGCGGCCAATAGGGACCCCGGCCTGGTCCCTATTCAGAAGTTTCCGAGACTAATATGAACACAGGTGCGCGGCGCCAACGGTTTTGGGGTGGTCGCGGGCTGCGAACATTGAGCGCCACGCCCTTACGAACAAAGGCGAGTCCGCGTGGCGGAGCCTGCACTAAGCCGCCCAACCGCACGCACGTCATCTTAGGCTTACCCTTACCCACATGTCGGACGGGATTTTAGCGTTTCGGTTCCGCGTGCGAACCACTGTCTGAACCAGACAACCACAAATGCTCACGCACGCGGTCTTTGTGGTGGTTGATTGTGCGCTGCAACTTTTTTCTGGTCACTTCCGCAGAATTCATTGGTGAGGGCACGGGCGGCGACGGTCCGGCACACCCCGCTGCTGCGCGAGCAGGAGTTGACCGGAGCTCTGGATACGCTAGACCTCTCGGGGGAAGCCGCGCGGCTGTTCCACCTCCGCATGCCCGGTGGGGAGGGCCGCGCCGACGTCTTCCTGCGCGTCACCGTCTGGATGGACGAGTTGTGGCGCGCCTTCCGCGACGAACGTACACAGATCGGTAGCGTGGTGGTCGTCACGCACGGAGTCGCTCTGCTCATGATCCGCGGGCGGTGGATGCACTGGAACCTCACCCGCCTGCAGACGGCCCGCCGCCCGGCCCGTGGCGACCTTCAGGCGCCGCCCGCTCCCCGCACCCCGGTCAGCGCCGCCGCGATGTGCCCGGTCGGGACGATCGAGTCGAAGACCCTGCGGACGATGCCGGCGCCGTCGATGACGTAGGTCACGCGGCCCGGCAGCAGCCCCCCCAACGCGCGCGGCACCCCGTACAGCCGGTGGACCCTGCCCTCCGGGTCGCTGAGGAGCGGAAAGGGCAGATGGTACCTGTGCGCGAACCGCCCGTGCGACTCCACCGTGTCGCGGCTGACGCCCACCACCTCGGCTCCCACCTCGACGAAGGCGGCATACCGGTCCCGGAAGCCGCACGCCTCCGCGGTGCACCCGGGGGTGTCATCCCTGGGATAGAAGTACAGGACGACGGGTTTATGGCCGAGGGCGTCCCCGAGGTGGAACTCCCCGCCGTCCTGGCGCGGCAGCGTGAAGTCCGGCGCCGGATCGCCGACGGATACCCTCGCCTGCGCCATCGAGGCTCCCCTCCCGTCTCCGGGTCGGGTCCGATCCGGCGGCCGCCTCGGGGGGCTGCGGGTGAGGAACGCCCCCGGCTCGCGTTCCGGCGCCGGAACCGGACTTGGGCGATGCGGCCGGCCCGGACCGGGAGCCGGCCGGCCGCATCGCCCCAGGTCCTGAGGTTCAAGGGGGCGGAGCCGGGGGTGCGGCGAAGGCGTCCTTTCGCCGCACCCTACCTAACGCAGGGCGGCCAGGGCCCTGTCGACGTGCTGCGGCGCCGAGGGCAGGGAGGACAGCACGCTCCGCACCACGCCCTGGGCGTCGATGACGAAGGTGGCGCGCGTGGGCAGAGGGCCCTTCGGCGAGACCCCGTAGAGGCCGCGCACCACGCCGTCGGTGTCGCTGACCAGCATGAACGGAAGATTGTACTTCTCCGCGAACCGGACGTGCGACGCGACCGAGTCCGCGCTGACGCCCACCACCTCGGCGCCCGCCTCCGAGAAGGCGGCGCGGTTGTCGCGAAAGCCGCACGCCTCGGCGGTACAGCCCGGGGTGTCGTCCTTGGGGTAGAAGTACAGTACGACGGCCTTGCGGCCGAGCAGGTCCCCCAGATGGAAGTCCCCCCCGCCGCCCTTGGGTGCGGTGAAGTCCGGCGCCCGGTCGCCGACGGCCGGCGGATTCACGGTCTCGGGCTGCTTCTCGGAATCCTGCTGCGCCAACGCGATCGTCCCCCTTTTCCGGGGCCCGTCCCCGCCGACGGCGGGCGGCCCCCCACTGCCAGTATGCACCTGCGGAACCACACTGGGGGACGGGCCGGATCAATCCCGGCAGGAGAGCCGCCTCCGCAGCCAAAGCCGGCGGTGGGGCCGGGCGCGCGCATCGGGGCGCCCGGCCGGGAAGCACGCGAAGGGCGGGATGCGTGATGGGCCAGGCACCGGCGAACGCCGTCGTCCTCTTCGACGGTACGGACCTCAGCGGATGGCGCCGTCGCAAGGACGGCGGGCCGGCCGGCTGGGCCGTCGACGGCGGGGTGGCGACCGTGGTGCGGGGCGCGGGCGACATCGTCAGCACCGAGACCTACGACGACGCGCACATCCACCTGGAGTTCCGCGAGCCGGACATGCCGGACCGGACGGGCCAGGGGAAGGGGAACAGCGGCGTGTTCCTGCAGGGCCGCTACGAGATCCAGGTGCTCGACTCCTACGGCTGGCAGGTGCCCGGCAAGGGGGACTGCGCCGCGATCTATAACCAGTTCGCCCCGCTGGTCAACGCCTGCCGGCCCCCCCTGGAGTGGCAGACCTACGACATCATCTTCCGGGCGGCCCGGGTCGACGCCGAGGGGGTCGTGCTGGAGAACGCCCGCATCACGTTGCTGCACAACGGTGTCGTGGTGCACAACAACGTCTCCCTGCAGGGCCCGACCGGGGGCGCGATCGACCACCACGTCGGGCATCCGGGCCCCCTGCTGCTGCAGGACCACGGGGATCCCGTGAGCTACCGCAACGTCTGGTTTGTGCGCCTGCCCGCCCGGGGCTCCGACCAGTACGCCCCGGCCTGAGCCCCCCCACCCTCTGCACGGCCGCGGCGGTGCCGCCCCCCCGGGCGGCGCCGCTGGCGCGCCCGCGGTGGAAGGCCGCGTACGGCGGGAGGATCATCAGCCCCCCGCCGGCGGGAAGCGGGAAGGCCTCCTCCAGACGCCGGAGCTCCTCGGGGGAGGGGGTCAGCTCCCCGGCCGCCGCGTTGGACCGCACGTGCCCGGGGGCGGCCGGTGCAGCCGTCCGCTCCTTGAGCAGTCGGTGGCCGCCGGCGACCGGTCGATGCCCCCTCGGGTGGTGTACCGCGCCCCGGGCGCGTCCTTTCGCCCGACGCTCCCAGGAGATTGGAATCCGCGGGCAGTAATTCACCCGGGACCGCGGGTGAAGGGTGATGGCAGGGTGTGTGGGGCGAACAGGATCCCATCGGCGGCCTGCGCGGCGCCGGCGTGCGCGGCGAGGATGGCGGATCCCCAGGGGCAGGGGACCATGAGCCGCAGGAGGACGCTCCGCCTCGGAGTGCTGACGGCGGGGGCGCTGGTCGGGAGCGGGGTGCTCACGGCCTGTGGCGCGCCGGGGCCCGAGGCGTCCATGACGTATGGGCAGAGGCTCATGGCGAACTTCAACCTTGTGCACGACCCCTGCATGGTCAAGGAGGGCGACTACTATTACGTGTACTCCACCGGCCAGCCCGCGGTGGGGAACGGCAACATCCAGATGCGCGTGTCCACGGATCTTCGAAACTGGGTGTACATCGGCACCGCATTTCAGGACATTCCCAACTGGATCCAGGCCCGCATCCCGGGCATCCCCAATCTTTGGGCGCCAGACCTTTCGTACTACCGAGGCCGGTATCAACTCTATTACGCGTGCTCGACCTTCGGGACGAAGGACTCCTTCATCGCCCTGGCCACCAATGCGACCCTGGACCCGAACGCCAAGGACTACCACTGGGTGGATGAGGGGATGGTCATCTCCTCCGAGGCGCAGTCCAGCTACAACGCCATCGACCCGAACTTCGTCGAGGACGCTCAGGGGAACCCGTGGTTAGATTTCGGATCCTACAATTCGGGGATCAAGCTGTTCCGCTTGAACCCGCATACCGGGAAGGCCGAGCAGTCCCCGCCGCAACTCGGCTCTCTGGCCTATCGCCCGCTGCCGCCCAATGATCTGGAGGCGCCGTTCATCACTTACCGCAAGCCCCACTATTATCTGTTCACCTCCTTTGGGAAGTGCTGCGCCGGTGTGCAGAGCACCTACCGCATCATGGTCGGTCGCTCCCCGGCCATCAATGGCCCGTACGCCGACGCGACCGGGACCCCCATGATCGTCGGCGGGGGATCGCTCGTGCTCGGCAACGAGGGGTCGATGATCGGCCCCGGCGGGCAGTCCATCTGCCGCGCCGGGAAGGGCGAATACCTCGTGTACCACTACTACGACGCCCTCGACGGGGGCGCCCCGCACCTCCAGATCCGGGAAGTGCAGTGGTCGGCCGCCGGGTGGCCGCAGGTCGGTGCGCCGATGGTCCCGGTGCCGAACGGCTCCGCTGGCAGCGCCACGAACTGAGGCCTGGGCGTGTGCGGGGGCGAACGGGGGGCGGGGGAGAAGCCTGCGGGGCGGGGGAGAAGCCGGTTGCAGGGGGCCGCGGACATGGGTCTGCCGCCGGCGGGCCGCCCGGCGGCAGCGCCCAGGCGAGGCGGTGTATGTGTGGGCCGCGCCCCGTCTCCCCGCCGGTTGGGGCGGTACGGCCCGGGGTAGCGGCCCCTCGGACCCGCCCGGGGCAGCGGCGTCGCGGGTTTCGACCCGCGTCGGCGGGCGTGGCCGTATACGCTGGCAGTGGGACGGATGCCGCGTCGAACGCCGCGCGGACCGTGTCGGCGCCCGGCCGGCGCGTTCGCCGAAGACCGGCGCCGCCTCGCGGCGGGGGAGCGGTCGCGGGATGCCCCGTCGACCGGAACCCCTGCGATATGGACGGGAGTGAGCGCGATGGCCGCTGTCCCCGAACCCGACGCCTATCCCATCGTGATGGAATGGGACTGTGCCGGGCAGGCGTGGAACGCGCGGGTGCCCGATCTGCCGGGTTGCCTCACCTTCGGCGCGGCCGGCGGGGAACAGACCGAGGCCATCGCCCGCGCGCGCGAGGCCATCGCCTGCCACCTGCGGGCGCTTAATGCCGAGGGGCGTTCGATCCCGCCGCCGAACCTCGAACGCCCGGCGCTGCTCGTCCGGGCCGACGTGTTTCCGCTCGGGCTGCCGGTGCTCCCGCCGGGTCCGTTTGTGGCCGCCCTGCTACGGGCGGGGTTCGAGGAAGGGGCGTGGTGGGGCGTCCACAAGCACTTCCGTGAGCGCGACGGGGAGCGGCGGATCACGATTCCGGGCTGCGGCAGGCAGGTGGTGCCGCAGGGCACGCTCCGCTCGCTTCTGCGGGCGACCGGGCTCGATCCGGAGGTGCTGGTGGTCGGGGCGCGGACGCTGCGGTAACGGGAAAGAGGGAGGGGCGGGAGATGCAGTAGGAGCAGGTGCAGACGCGCGGGCAGGGGGTTAGATCGCACAGGTGCGACCGGAATGCCGGCCCCAACGGTGGGTTGCTGTAGGCCGGCGCTGGGTGGCCCCTGCAAAAGTCCCCGTTCGCGAGGCCACAGCTTCCAAGTCCCTTGGGCCCCAACTGGTTACGGCTCCGGGCCGGCACGGAAACCGACTTTTGCAGCGCCGTCCCAGCGGGGTCGCGCCCATCCACCCGTCATGCGACGCAGAACGGCCTACGGCAAACCGCGTCCCCGCCCACAATGGTGCCTGTGGGCCTGGGTCCGCGCATGCACCCGGCAGCGGGGTGGATGCGGGCCGCGGCCCACCCGTGAGCGGCCGGCTGCACGCCTCGGGTGTACCTGATGCGGCGGGCACGCCGGGCGCCGATGGGGCTTGGTCCGGGTGCTGGCGCCAACCACGTCTGCCGAGGTGCAGGGGTGGGACCGCCTTCGGGTACCGCGGTCAGCGGCGCGTGCTACATTGACCGCGTACGGGGGGAGCCGCATGATCGAGCGCCTAGCGGTCAAGCAGTGCAGGGGTCTGCGCGACGTGGCACTGAATCTCGGCCGCTGCACGCTGCTCATCGGCCCCAACGGGGGCGGGAAGTCCAACATCCTGGATGCCATCCGCTTTCTGCAGGGCACCGGCAACGGCTTCACCGTGCGGGAGATCCTCGACGGCAAAACGGACCGCGGAGCAACGGCGGTGGCAGGGGGTCCGCGGGGGCGCCGCCGAGGCCCTTTGGCGGGGTGCCCGTGCGGCCGATGCCGGCCCGGACTCCTGGATGTCGGACTGCCGCGGGATGCCTTCGCCATTTACGCGGCGTTGAGCCAAGCAAACAACAACGAGGGCTACATGGACTAAAGCCCTCTCACCAAAAGCTCTCGGTCGCGACCGATGCGAACACGCCCGCCCGCCCCGCGTGACGGCCTTCACCCGCTGGCACGGTGGCGTGGCGCGTGGGCGCTACGCCGACGAGTGGTTGCGCGTCACCGGACCGCTCTCCCGACCGGAGGCGGACGCCGTGACGGTGCTCCGCACCGCGCTGCTCGCCGATCATGGCGGGTGCGCACTGATCCGGCGCCTTGCCAGCGGCGACCCCACCGTATCGGAACCCGTCCTTGGAGCCGTGGACACCCTGGCCCCGCGCGCGCTCCGTGTGGTCCAAGCGGCCCAGCCTGCCCTGCTCCGTTGGCAGGCGGATCTGCAGGGCTCGCTGCCCGCCTGGTTCGACTGCATGCGGGCCGCGCTGGATCGCTTCTTCGGCGAGAGCGGTGGCCACCTGCTCCGGGTCTACCTGCTCCCGAGCGCCGAGGGCAGTGTGAGCGGCAATGGCGACATGTTCGTCGAGGAGGGCGGACTCGACATGGGAGGGCATGAGGTTGCCCTTACGACCGCGCTCCATGAAGGCATCCACTCAATCTACCAGCGCCGCATCCTGAATCCCCTGGTTGCGGCGGCGCTGGCCACGCCCGATGGCGAGCGCGTCGAAGACCTGCGCCGGGATTCGCCGGTCCCGTTCAACATGGCCAGCTACGTTGGCGAACTGGTCGCAGGTGCGCTGGAGGGCGGCGTCCTCCGCGAGCATTGCGGCCTCGGCTCCCAGGCGGCGCACTGGCGGGGCGTCACGGAGCGCGCTCGCCACATACCGGAGGACGCGACGTTCGAGGGCTGGGACTACGGAGCGTGGGTGGGCCTCGGGGCGGCGGAGATGATCCCCATCGCGAAGCGCTACCTGGACGAGGCCCGCATCGCCGATGCGGATCTCGTGCGCGCGGCGCTGGCGATCTTCGAAGCGACGGACCGAATGTGGCGGGCCGCACACGCTCCCAAGTCCTCCAAGCAGGCTACGGCCAAATAGGCGGGCTGTCGCCGCAGCTCACCTCGGCGGTCCGCTGGCTGACTCCTGGGATGCTGTCCAGCCGCTCGATCTCGGGCTCAAGAGGACCCAGGCGCTCGGCCACCATGGCATCCAGGCGTGCGATCTGCTCGTCGAGAAACTTCACGTGCTCCAGCTGCATCCGCAGCATCTCGCGCTGGTGGTCCGTCATCCGGCCGCGCAGCGCCGCGACCAGCTCGTCGTGCTTGCTCTCCAGCCGGCCGCGCGCCATGTTCGCCAAAACCTCGGGGTCCTCGACCCCTCGGGCCAACGCTGCCAACATGTCGCGGCTGGAGGCCCCGAGGATGTCTGTCACCACGGAACCCAGCTTGATGTTGCCACCTTCGAGCACCTTCGCGATCCGGTTGGCCTCCGCGACCCGTTCCGCGACCACCGTGCCCCGGTAGCGCGACAGCTCCCGCAACTCGCGCTGCGCCCGTGCCGGGATGAAGCTGGCCTTCACAAGACCGTGCCGGTGCAGGTCACAGAGCCACTCAGCGTCCTTGACATCCGTCTTGCGCCCAGGCACCGTCTTCAAATGCGCCGCATTCCCCACGATCGGTCGCATCCCGGTGGCCTCCAACAGGTTGTGGACCGGCTTCCAGTATGATCCTGTCGCCTCCATCGCCATGTCGTCGACCCGCAACTCCTGCAACCAGTCCACCATCGCCAGCAACGCTGTCGTGTCCGTCGCGAACTCCCGCACCTCGTGCCGGCCTGGCACCTGGACGCACACCGTGACTTGACGCTTGTGCACGTCGATCCCGGCGCAGTGCTCGTGGCACACCGCCAACCCCAACCCGCATCACCCCCTCGAGGCGTTATCCTGGCGGTAGGCGCGACGCCTCGATGGACGGGTGTACTCCCGTGCGTGCTCGCCCTTGCGGGCGGCGACAATGCGTGGTGCTCGACAAGGCGTCGGGGTCAGACTTATGGGCGGGCTCTGAGCACCAAAGTAACTTCGACCTGCTTCACCCACCACCAGCGGGAGACCCCGTTCGCCACGCTGCCAGCTTTTTCATGCCGCGTGGCGCCGGCGCCGCCGGCATGGGGGGGTTATGGGGAACGATAAGGGCTGGAAGCCCTCCAAGAGCGCCAACGGCCGGATCACGCAGTTCCCGGGCGAGGGCCGCCCTGGCCCCCTCGCCCGGCTCGACGCCCCCGCCCGGTATGAAGGAATGGGCCCACGGGACGCCCCGCCCTCGTTCGCGGGATGGGCCCTGCCCGCGTAGGCTCGCTGGCGGTGACATCGGCCGCCCCCCGCCATGCAGAGGCGAGCACGTTCTCCTACCTCCGCCACACGACATCCGCCCCTGGTGGGAGGTGCCCGGTCCAGAGCCCGTCGTGCCGTTCCAGGGTCCCGGCGGCACTGCCCTCAAGCCGCCCCGCGCCGTCCCCGAACGGGTCCTCCAGCACCAGGCGCCCGCCGACCTCCGCCTGGAGCCGCACCTCCACCGTCCGCCCGCCCTCCCGGCGCGCTGACACCAGGAACGCCCCGTCCGCGCGTAGCGTGGAGAAAGCGGCGTCCGCCCAGCCCGCCGGCAGCGCGGGAAACACGCGCACGACGCCGCCGTAACTCTGCAGCAGCATCTCCTGGACGGCCGCCCCGGCGGCGAAGTTCCCCTCCAGGGTGAAGGGCCGGTACGTGAAACGGCTGTAGCCGGACCCGGTCTGGTCGCCGTTGAGGTGAAACGAGTTCGGGGAGCAGAAGGCCCGCGCGAACACCTCCAGGGCGGATGCCGCGCGCTCCCCGTCCTTGGCCCGCGCGGCGAGGCTCCCGAGCCAGGCGTAGGAGTAGCCGCACCACAGCCCCGGTCCCAGGCGTTCCAGTTCCTCGATCGCCGCCCGCATCGTCCGCCGCTGCGCCTCCCCGCCCTCCCAGGTCAGGAGGCCCAGGGGATGGATCGCCATCAGGTGGGAGAAGTGCCGGTGCGACTCCGGCAGCGCCAGACCCGGCGCCACGAGCAGCCGGCCGTCCTCCGGCGCGCGGCTGAAGTCCGGCAGTTCGCTCAGGACGCCCGACCAGCGCCCGGCCTCCGCGCTCCGGCCGAGCTCGCCCGCCAGTTCGGCCGCCGCCCCGAAGGCCCAGCGCAACAGCGCCAGGTCGTAGTTGGTCGTCGGCGTCATCCAGGCCTCGATGCGGTTGTCGAAGATCTCGGGCGAGGCCGAGAGCGGCAGCAGCCGGCGTCCGTCCGGCCCGAGCTCCGTCACGGCCTCCAGGAACGCACAGACCTCGGCGATGTACGGGTAGGCCCGCCCGGCCAGGAAGTCGCGGTCCCGGCTGTAGCGCCAGTGCAGGTAGAAATGGTGCGCCAGCCATGCCCCCGTCGTCGCGGAGAAGGTGTACTGCTCCCACCCACCCATCTGGCGGCCGGCCAGATCGGAGGTCATCGGCACGTTGAGCCCTGGCAGCCGCCAGAACGAGCGCGTCCACTCCCGCGCGGCCTCGCGCGTGTCCCAGAGCCAGTCGAGGAAGCCGAGCCCGCCCTCCAGCCGGTTGCCGCTGTAGCAGGGCCAGTAGGAGAGTTCGGTGTTGAGGTCGTGGTGGTAGTCGCCCTTCCACGGGGGGAGCCCGCCCTCATCGGCCGTCCAGACGGCCTGCAGCGAGACCGGCGGGGCGCCCCGTCGCGCCGCCGCGCCGAACTTGTAGGTCTCCAGGCACCACTGCCGCTCGATCGTGCGGTTGGGCACGGCGAGCGAGGAACGCTCCCAGAAGTCCGCCCACCACAGGGCGTGCATCCGGTGCAGGGGCGCCCACCCCTGCGCCAGGGCGGCCTCCGCCCGGCCCGCCGCCGCCGGCCAGGGGTCGGCCGCTTCGCGGCTGGTGGCGACCGCCCATGCGGCCTCCCATGCCCCACCCGGTCCCGTGCGTACCGCCAGGGCGACCGCGTAGGCGAATCCGCCCCACCCGGCCTGGACGAAGCCCGTGGCGCGCCCGTCCGAGCGGGGGGCCGCCTCCGGGTAGCCCAGGGCGGAGAGGGGCCCGCCCGCGAGGGAGTCGACCATCGCGCCGGGGCGTGCCGCCCCCCCGAAGGCGGGCGCGATCACGCGCGCGTCGGGGGGCGCCCCTCCCCCCACCAGCCGCAGGCAGCCCACGGCCTCCGTGGCGCAGGTCATCGCCTCCAGGCGCCCCCCGGAGGCGAACTCGACCACCGCCGTGGCGTCCGCCAGCCGGAGGCGGCTGCCGAGGACCGCGGAGCCGCTCAGGAGGATGCGGCCGGCGGGGATCTTCGTCGGGCCCGGGTTCTTGTCGTACGGCTCGGCGTAGAGCCGGTGCAGGTCCTGGATGCGGCCCTCGGCGACCCAGCGCCGCATGGTCGGGTAGTTGCAATCGGGGTTCTCCCACTCCGCCACCGGCCGCAGGTCCCAGAGATCGGCGCGGTCGAGCGAGAGGACCAGCGGTGACCCGTCGCCCCAGACGAGGGCGCCCGTCAGCCCGTTGCCGAGCGGGAGCGCCTCGTCCCAGCGGCGGATCGGTCCGGTGAAGCGCAGGTCGTGGGCGGGATCGGGACGGGTCATCGGGCGCGCCCCCTTCCGGCGCGGCCTTGGCGCCCCGGCAGGCGGGTTCCTGCCGCGCGAGGGGAGGGCCTCGCCGGGCGCGGTGCGGCGGCGCCCCGGGGCCCGCGTAGGCGCCGCGGTGGGAGCGGACCAAGGGCTTTCGGGGTAACTGCTGTGCAGCCACGCGTTCGGGGCGGTGAGCAGTTACTGCTCCGGTCCATCCGCGGCCGCCGTCGGCACACACCTGCAACGACGTCGGGCCGCCTCAGTATGGGGCGCCGAGGGGCCCGGCGACCACGGCGCCCACTCCACCGGGATGGGCGGCGCCCAGACCGTGACGCTCAAGAACTGCAAGCCCCTGGGCACGGCCGATGGCTTCAACGGCGACGGGCTGGGTGGCAGCAGCATGACCTGGGTGTCCGATATCCAGACGGCGAAGGCGTCACCGTCCGTCTGTCGCCCGCTCAGGACGGAGGCGCCATCGAAGAGCAGGAGGCCGTACGGGGGGCCGGCGCTCGCCGGGCCGGCGGCGGCAGGGCGGCGGAACGGGGGCCAGACGGACCACGCGGGCGTCGTGGAGGCGTACTTCGCCCATTGGGCGATGCGCACCACGGGGGGCCGTACGGCGCGGACCGCGGCGGCGAACGCCCCGTACGCGGATCAGGCGGTGAGCAGCGGCGCAGCGGCGGTGGCCGCCGCCGCCCGCAGGCCGTGGGACAGGAGCCATCGGGGCGGTGGGCGGGGCTGGTGGTGGTCTGCTTCGAACCGGCCGGGCTGGAGGCCCCGCAGCAGCCCGACCCGGCGTTGGAGGCGGCTTTCGCCGCCCTGGCCGGGCGAGGCCGCCTGGTCCTTCTCGCCACGCTTGCGGGGCGTGGGGAGATGTACGCGCAGGAGTTGGTGGCGGCGACGGGCCTGCCGCAGGCGACCGTCGCCACACACCTTTCCGAGTTGCTGGCGGCGGGTCTGGTGGCGGCCGAGCGCCGGGGGCACCGGCGGTACTACGCCGCGGTCCCCGACCGGCGCCTCGCGGCCGAGGTCCTGCGGCTCTTCGGCGGATAGGTGGGAGGGGGTGGCCCGTTGTCGAACTTCGACGTCCCGTCCACGTATACGGCCCCGGAGCGTGCCCCGATCTGGAACGCCGTGCCCGGCCCCGGACCGGTCGGGGGACCGGCGCGGGTCGAGGCCGCCGACGACGGCGGGTCGTGCCGGGCGGTGGTCGACGGGCAGACGGTGGGCGAGTGCTGGGTGGATCCGGCTGCCGCCCACTCGTCCCATGCCGATGCGGCGGCCCATGCCTTTGTGCAGTGGATCGGGACGGAGGCGGCCTGGCGTGGCCGCGGCGTCGCGCGGCAGATGTGGGCCTTCGCCTGCGGCCGGCTGCACGCCCTGGGGGTGCGCCGCATCTCCCTCACCACGCCCTGCGACAACTTTGGCGGGCAGGCTTTCTACTACCGCGTCGGCCTGCGGGTCGCCGACCACGGGCTGGGGTTCGAACTCCCGGCCGCGTGAGGCGGCGGCGGCAGACGGGGCGGGCCGCCGTTGTCTGAGTCTGAGCACATCGCCCGTTGGGGCGGCGCGGCCGGGCGGCCGGCTCGGGGGGCGCCGCGGTTGCCTCGCCGCCAGAGCCCTCTCCTGCGAGGCCACTGCTCCGATTCCCGTTGTGCGCCAAGGGCGCCCGGGTGGCGCCCGGTGCGGCGACCGAGGTCGGCGGTCCGTGTCGCCCTGCGACTACGCCGCGAAACCGGCTTTGGGCCTTGGCCGTGTCGCCGAGGGCCATCAGGGACCAGGGGCCGGGGGCTGAGGATGCCGCGAAAGCCAACACCCTCAGTCCCCTTGCAGGATCTCCGGGATGCCGGCGACCTCGATGTAGACGGCCTCCTGGCGGAAGCGGCGGCGCACCCAGCGGACGAGGTCGAGCCAGTCGGGGAGGTCAGTCCAACCGGTGAGGCCGACGTGGTATTCCCGGCTCTGCTCCCGGCGGATCCCGTGCCGTCCCTCCCAGGCGCCGCTGACGAGACCGCCGGCCGAGGCGCCCCCGAAACGGAGCAGGCGGCGGTCGAGTTCCGCCCAGGCGTCGCCGTCAAAGGGACGGTCCTCGTTGTCGCGGACCGGTAGCAGGAAGACGGTCTTGATCACCGCCGTAGTATCTGCAGGGCGAGGGGGTGGGATGGCTTCCATGCACACGGGCCGGTTCGACGTGGGCAACACCCTGACGCATCTGGATTACGCCTACCTGGCGGCGCAGGCGGGGGTGCCCGAGGGGCCCTTCGCGCGCACGGACGCGTAAGTGCGGCGCCACGGCTGGCCCTTCACCGAAGCACGCTTCTGGGGCGGTGGCGGCGGGGTTGGCCTGGCCGCCGCCGTGGGGCGAACGCTCTCGGCGGCGGCCGCGGCAGAGCATCGGCACCGGCCCTCGGGCCCGTGGACCCGGACGCGGTGGCGGTCGTTCAGGCGCTGCACGGCGCCGGCATCCGTCTCGGCGTCGCCGCCAATGCCGACGGCGGGTGGAGGGAGGACGGCGGGGGTTTGGAGTGCGCCCACGCTTCGAGGTGGGGTCGACTGCCACCGCGCCGGCGTCGCGAAGCCGGACCCGCGGATCTTCCGCGCGGTGCTGGAGGCCAAGGGGGCCGCAACCGGCCGGGCCCCCCTGCGTGGGCGATATCCACGGCGCGGACGTGGTCGGGGCGGAGGGCACGGGCATAGCCGCGGTGCTCTAGGACCGCTGGGACGCGTGGCCGGTTGCCGAGACGGTCACCAGGGCGGCCAAGCGCCCGCGGGTACGGGAGGTCATCGGCGTCACCTCGCGTGTGGGGTGGCGGGCCGGACCCGGGCGGACGCGCCCGACTTTTGCAGCGGCCGCTTATTACTGTAATCAGGCTTCCGTCCCTCGGCCACTACATGCGGTGGTTTCGCCATCAACTCGGACCCTACATGTGGTAGGTGAACGTGTAGCCCTGACTGCAGTATTATGCCCCGCTCCCGCCGGTCGGCGCCGCTCCCGGCCGCGGCGGCAGGTACCCGCGCTCGGCGAGCTTCTGCCGCAGTTGCTCGAAGGCGATGCCGTGCTGGCGCGCGATCGCCGAGGCGAAGCTCTGGCCGCGCGGGGGGCCGGGGACGATGTGGAAGGTGGGGCGCGGCTCGCCGTCGCCCCGGTCGGCCGGGTCGGGCGCGACTACCCCCGGGGCCGCCTCCTCCTCACCCGGCGGCCGGACGAAGATAGGGTCGGGCCCCTGCGGCTCGTCGGGCCCGAGGACGCCCGCCACCAGGCTCGCCACGGGGCTGTCGGCCTCCGGCACCGAGGCGTTGATCCGCTCAGTGGACGCGGCCAGGTCGTGCAGGTGGGTCGCGTAGATGCAGCGTGCCCCGAGGAGGCGGAAGCCCCGCACGGCGTCGGTGGCCAGGCCGAGGGCCTCGACCTGGCTGGTGCCCGCCAGGACCTCGTTGAGGAGGACGAGACTCCGCGGGGTCGCCTGGGCGAACACACCCGCCAGCCGCTCCGCCTCTTCGTCCAGCCGCCCCTCGCCGGGCTTGGCGGTCTCCGGGGCGAGGAAGTGGGTGATGACGTCGTCCACCGGGGAGATGCGCGCGGCGGTCCCGGGCACCGGCAGCCCGGCGGCGAAGAGGATGTGGGTCAGGCCGGCGGCGCGGATGAACGTCGTCTTACCGCCGCGATTGGGGCCGGTGAGGATCCAGATCCGGCCGATGTCGCCGTCGAAGGTGATGTCGCTCGGCACGACGCGCTTGGCGCCTGGCGTTCGGTCGGCCAGCAGTCTCAGGGCCAGGGCGATGTTGTATCCCCCCCGCACGTGACAGGCGCGCTCCTCGGCGGGGGCCACCTCCGGCCGGCAGAGGGGGAGTCCGGCCGCCTGCAGGCGCTGCAGCAGGGCCGCCGCGCCGATGTAGAAGGCGAATTCCGGTTCCAGGTGGGTCAGCTTGGCGGCGGACACCTCGTGGAACTTCTCCAGGGCCGCGAGGGCCGGGCCGGCGGTGGCCTCCAGCAGGGTCCGCAGGTCCCGGAAGAGGACGTTGTCCTGGTTGTGGATGTTCACCGGGTCGGCGCGGCGCAGCGGGGTGAGGGCGCGCGCCTGGTCCGATCCGTGGAAGAGGCGGTCGAGCATCGTGCCGCGGCCCGCGGCGCGCGGGCCGATGGAGAGGATCGCGGCCGAGTCCGGCTCCCAGGACGGCTTGAGGTTGATGGCGATCGTGATGCACTCGCCCTGCTTGATGCGGTCGCGCAGGGGCGGGAGTTCCTCCTCCAGGGCGCGGAACGTGGCGCCCTCCATCTCCGCCGCCAGGCCGTCGCGGAGCGCCCGCAGGCCCCGGGAGCGTGGGGAGGCCTCCGTCAGCGCCGCGCGGAGTTCGGTCACCGCGCGGACGTAAAGCGAGAGGTCCGTGAGGCGCCGCGTGAGTTCGAGGATGCCCCAGTCGTCGTCGTGCCGGCCGGTGGGGTCGTCCTTGCGCCCGAGTTCCGCGAGCAGGGGCAGGATGGCGGCCAGACGCGTAGCGAGGCGCGGGTCGTCCGTCACATCCGCCAGGATCTCCTGGCGGTAGACGATGGTCTCCCCGTCCGTGCCGACCTCCGTCAGCACGTGCCACACCATGCCCTCGCGGCGCCGATCGCGGCCGGAGAGCGCCCGCGCCACCTCGCCCACGTCGAGGTCGGCACAGGCGGTCTGCGTCAGCCGAGCGCCGGAGCGGGGCTGCGCTGCGCCGCCGGGCCAGAGCAGGCTGAGCGACTGGAGGGTCAAGCGACCATCCCCTTACCCGGCGGGCGGGCGGCCGCGCCGCCTCCTGCGCTTCGGGGCCATCCGCCCCGCATCCACCGTTCAACTGTGCGCCGGTGGTTCTCCGCCGGTTCCGCGCATTCCCCTCTGTGTGCTCCCGTCCTCCGGGGGCGTAGAGGCGGGCCCACGGCGGGCCGCGAGAGGAGGAATCGCGTGTCGAAGGCGGAAAGACGCGCCGCGGACGCCGTTCGCGGCTATGATCGGGCCCGGTGGGAAACTATGGCGGGTGGTGGGCTCGGCGCCGCCCCAGAACATTAGTTCCTACCGTCGGCCCGCCCGCGGCTGCTCGCGGAAGGGCCGGCACCGAGGGGCCGGCCCCCAGATGCGCCGCATGCGCGGCGGCCCGGGCCGTCCGCCCGCTTCCATAGCCGCGAGGACCGAGGGCCGGCGGCGGCGCCCGCCGTCCGCGCCGCGCCCCGAGGGGGTTGCCCGCCCTGCAGTGGCATCGTCGGATCCTGATGATCCTGATCGTTCTCGGCCTCGTCAGCGGCCTCCCGGACCTCGCGGCCCGCATCTCCACGGAACAGGCCAACAACCGTGTGGAGCTCGTCGCCGACCAGACCAGCTTCGTCCAGTTCGCCGACCAGAACGGCGTGTCGCCCACAGCCCTGCTGCAGCAGCTCAAGGCCGTGGGGGTGCAGGGCCTCGGCGTGCCGGAGGAGACGCTGGATTCGCTCGACCAGGAGGGCCTGGTCACGGTGCTCTCGGGCGCCGCGTGGATCGACGCCCAGCGGGCCGCGGGCGGGACGGTCTCCGCGACCCCCGCGATCGACCCGCTCGCCACCTACGTGCTGCTGCCCTCCGTCCCCGCCTCGAGCGGGTTGCGGCAGTTCATCGTCGCCGGACTCAACGCCGCCCTTGGCCCGGGCGTCACGGTCACGCAGCAGCTGGTGGGGACCGAAATCGCGATCGGTATCCCGCAGCCGCCGGATGTCGTCGGCGCCCTGCCGCTCGGCTTCCGGCCGCAGTCCTTCACCCTGGCCCAAGCCGTCGGCATGGACGTGGTGCCCCGGCCCGAGGGCACCCCCACGGGGTACACCGCGGCGGCCGTCCGAAACCTGTTCGCCCAGATCGCCTCGGCGGGCGTGCCGGTGCACACCGTCCTCTTCGCCGGGGCGTCCACCACCCCGGTGCCGGGGTATCCGAACGACCTCGGCATGGTGCGCAACTTCCTGCTGTCCTCGGGGTGGAACCTGGGCGTCCTGGAGACCTCCACGCAGCTCTCCAACGTCGACCAGCCGGGTACCCTCCAACTCAACAACCTCATGGGGCAGCGCACGGTGCGCGTGTACACGGTGCCCTCCTGGCTGCTGCAGCAGTACCGGCACAGCCAGGCCGTCACTTCGCTCGTGGGCAGCGTCATCGAGCGCAACCTGCGCATCCTCTACCTGCACCCGATCCCCACCGGGCCCAACCAGGTGGCCCGGACGATCTCGCTCTATAAGAACGTGGTCCAGGTCCTGCGCGCGGACGGCATGCGGATCGCGGTGCCCCAGCCCTTCGCGGCCCTGCGGGTGCACACCGTGCAGCGCGTGCTGCAGACCCTGGCCGTGGTCGCCGCCGGGCTATGGCTGCTGGAGCTCCTCTTCCCCGCCATCCGGCGTTACGGTTACCAGCCGCTGGCGGTGCTCGGCGCGCTCGGCCTGCTCCTCGCCGTCGGCAGCAAGACCCTATCGGTGGAACTGGTCGGCATGGCGGCCGCGTCCGTGGCCGGCGGCCTGTCGATGTACTACCTGGCCAGCCTCTGGAACCGCTGGAGTTGGCCGCGGCGCCTGCCGTCGTTCGGCGCCGTGTGGTGGCGGGGGGTGCTGGCGATGCTGGCCACGGCCGGCATCACCTTTCTCGGCGCCCTGACCATCGCCACGCTGCTCGGTGATACGACGCACTTCCTGGCCTGGCAGTACTTCCGCGGGGTCAAGGTGACCTACCTCATGATCCCGTTCCTCGCCTTCCTGGCCTTCTGCGCCACGGTCGGCTTCACCGCCGAGGAGCCGCGCGAACTCTGGCCGCAGATCCTCTGGCTGGGGAAGCAGCAGGTGAACTATCGCCAGATCGCGGCCTACCTGCTGGTGGCCGTGATCGGCGCCATCTACCTGATCCGCAGCGGCAACGTCAGCGCGGCCTACGTCCCCGGCATCGAGATCAAGATGCGCGACTTCCTGGAGAGCCACCTGACCTTCCGCCCGCGGGAGAAGGAGTTTTTGGTCGGCTACCCGTCCCTGCTGATGGCGATGCTGTTCGCCGGCCGCCGCCACCGTTGGGCCTTCCTCTTCTTCCTGGTGGGCGCCAGCGTGTCGCAGGTCTCGCTGGTGGACACCTTCGAGCACATCCGCACGCCGTTTATGCATTCGCTCCTGCGGGAGACGTATGGCTGGCTCCTCGGCCTGCTCACCGGCACGGCATCGCTGTTTGTCGCCTGGTGCGCCTTCCGCCTCTGGGACCGGGAATGGGTGCGGGGACTGCCGCCCCCCGCGGAGCCCGGAGCCGCCGGACCCACATCCTGAAGCCCCGTCGCCGGGTGGGGCCGCCGCGCGCGGACGCGCCAGGAGATGCCGGGCGGCGATTCGACGGCCGATGGGGGGAAGACGCCTGGCGCGGGTCGTGGTGTCCGGCTACTACGGCTTCGGCAACGCGGGGGATGAGATCATCCTCCGCGTGCTGCTGCGCGCCCTGGACGGGAACGTGGTCACGGTCCTCTCCGCCGACCCCGCGGCCACGCGCCGGGACCACGGCGTGGCCGCGGTGCCGCGGGCCAAACCGGCGGGGGTACTCCGCGCCCTGGCCGCCTGCGACCTGCTGGTCTCCGGGGGCGGGGGCCTCCTCCAGGACGCCACGGGCCCCGGCAGCGTGCCGTACTACCTCGGGGTGATCGCCGCCGCCCGCGCCCTCGGCCGCCCCTTCATGATCTACGCGCAGGGCATCGGGCCGCTACGCGCGGGCTGGGCCCGGGCGGGCCTCCGGCTCCTGCGCGGCGCGGCCGCGGTCACCGTGCGCGACGCTGAATCCGCGGAGTACCTGCAGCGGGCAGGCGTGCGCGGCGTGGAGGTCACGGCCGACGCCGTGCTCTCCCTGCCCGCGGGTGGCCCGGCCGAAGGCGTGCCGGCGGAGCTGCGGGAGGCCGGCGTCCTCCCGGGCGAGACCGTCCTGGCGATCGCCCCCCGCCCCCACCCGGATCCGCGGCTGGCACTCGAACTGGCGGCGGCGGCGGACTCCCTGGCGGAGCGGCTGCCGGCGCGGGTGGTACTGGTGCCGATGCAGTTCCCCGAGGACACCCACGCCTGCGCCGCGGTGGCCGCGGCGATGCGCCGCCCCCCGGTCGTCCTGCTGCGCCGCATAGAGGCGCACCGCTATCCCCAGGTGTTCGCCGGGTTCCACGTGGTGCTCGGCATGCGGCTGCACGCGCTGATCCTGGCCGCCCTGGCTCGCCTGCCCGCGGTGGGGCTGAGCTACGACCCCAAGATCCAGGCCTTCCTGCGCGGACTGGGCCGCGCCGACAGCGAACTGGGGCTCGACGCGGGCGCGGCCTCCATCGTCGCCCGTATCGAGGGGGTCTTCCCCCCGAGCCCCGCGGCAGCCGCCGACCTGGATGCGGTGGTCGAGCGGCTGCAGTCCGCCGCGCGTCGCAACGACGAGCGGCTGCGGGAACTCCTGTCCCCCCCGGCGGGCCAGGGCGCCGGGCGGTAGGGCCGGGGATGCGGCGGCGCGGGACCCGCCTTCCGTCCAGTGCCCGATTCCCCTCCAAGCCGCCGTCGAGTTGTGCAGGAGTCGCCTGCCGGCTGTCGAACGCCGCGAGACCAAGGGCGCTTGGGCTGCCTCGGGAAGTTCGCGGGAAGGGATGAACTGCCCATCGTCAGCCTGGCGGGCGTCAACAAGATCTATCCGCCGTCCACGGTCGCCCTGACGGACGTCGATCTGGAGATCGACCGCGGCGAATTCGTCTTCCTCATCGGCCCGAGCGGGGCGGGGAAATCCACGCTCATGCGCCTCCTCTACCGCGAGGAGCAGGCCACGTCGGGGCGGATCGCCGTCAACGGTCGGGACCTGATCGCCATGCGGCCGTCGGATGTGCCGTTCCTCCGGCGTCAGATCGGGGTCGTCTTCCAGGACTTCAAGCTCCTGCCCCGCAAGACGGTCGCTGAGAACATCGGCTTTCCCCTGGTGGTGTCGGAGTTCTCGGGGCGGGAGATCCGGCGCCGGGTGGGGCAACTCCTGGAAATCGTCGGCCTGAAGGAGCGGCGCAACGCCCTGCCGGCCGAACTCTCCGGCGGCGAGCAGCAGCGGGCGGGGCTGGCGCGCGCCATCGTCAACAATCCGGTCCTGCTGATCGCGGACGAGCCCACGGGCAACCTCGACCCGGAGACGTCCCGGGGCATCACGCAGCTCCTGGCGGAGATCAACCGGCGCGGGACGACCATGGTCGTCGCGACCCATTCCGAGCTCATGGTGAACACGCTGCGGCGCCGGGTCGTCGCCATCGAGGGCGGGACGATCGTGCGCGACCAGACGCGGGCGGCCTACCGCGACGCGGGTGGGGACGGTGCCCCCGAGCCCGACCGCCGCCTGGCGGTGGCCGGTGCCGGACCCACGCCGCCGGCTGTGGCCGCGTGGCCCGGCCGGGGCTCCCGGCGGGGGTAGGAGGGGGGGCGAGCGTTCCCACTTTCGCCCCCCCTCCTACCCCGGTTCTCCGTTTCACCAAGAGCCCTGGGGGCGGTGGAAGCCAGGGTCCTTGGAGTGGGCAGGCCCCCGCCGGTGGCCGTCGTGCCGGGGCAGGGCCCCTGCCCCTTGCGCGGCCCAGGGCGCGGCACGTGCGCGCGGGGGGCGCGGCAGCGTCGTGCTGGACGGGCCGTCGCGACGTCCCGGAGGGGGGCACCGCTGTGCAGCCATGGAGGGCGCAGACGTGGGCATCCGGTTAGGCCCGGGGCCGGCAAGGAGGCACGCATCGGACCAGAAGTGCGCTGCAAAACCCGCTCCAGGCACTGGGCGCGTCTCCGGGGGTCTTGAGGGACGAGGAACCGGAGCCGGAGAGTGCTTTGAAGCAGGACTTGCGCACCACTCTCCCATCGGCCACCCATGCGCCCCGCCGAGCCCACAGGGGGGATAGGCGTTTGCGGCTGCGCACCTTGGGCCACCTCGCCGGTGAGGCGGTGGTCAGCGTCCGGGACAACAGCCTGCTCAGCATCGCCGCGGTCAGCACGGTGTCCATCTCGCTGCTGGTGCTGGCCATCGTCACGCTGCTCGCCGTGAATATGCAATACATGGCGTCCGTCCTGAACGCCCAGGTCCAGATCGTCGCCTACTTCCAGCCGGGGACGGGCGGGTCGGCGTCGGCGGGGGGCGCCGGGGCGGGCTTCTGTTCGTCCGGGGCGACGTCGACGACCTCTTCGGCGGCGGCCGCTGCTGCCGGCCCCGCGTCCTCATCCGCAGCCGCCGCGGGTACGGCCGCGACGGGCGCGGGCGCCGCGGCGGGGGCCACCCCCGCGGGCACGGGGGCCACGAGCGCGGGCGGGGCGGCCGGAGGCACGACGCCCTCCGGTGGCTCGGGCTTCCCGGCCGGGGCGTCTGCCCAGGAGGCGGCGGTGCTTGCGCAGATCGAGGCCCTGCCCGGGGTGACCAGGGTCCAATTCATCAGCAAGGACCAGGCGCTCCACAACCTCGCCAAGGAGTTGGGTGGCGCGCCGAGCCTGATCGGGCAGGTCGGATCCGAGAACCCCCTGCCGGATTCCGCGGACGTGTACGTCTCCGATCCGCGGCTGGTGGCGGGTGTGGCGCAGCAGGTGGAATCCATGCCCGGGGTCACCTGCGTGCAGAACGCCCAGCAGATGGTCAACGACCTCTTCGGCTTTACCCAGGCGCTGCGCTACGTCGGCCTCTTCCTGGTGGCGGCGCTGGCCCTGACCACCCTGGTCGTCATCGGCAACACCGTGCGCGTGGCCGTCTACGCCCGGCGGGACCAGATCGGCATCATGAAGCTGGTCGGGGCCACCGACAGCTTCATCCGGCTCCCCTTCTTCATCGAGGGCGCCATCCTGGGGGTGGCCGGCGCGCTCCTCAGCGGGCTGCTGGTCGCTTGGGGCTACGGCTGGCTGCACCGCATCGCCGCCAGCAACATCCCCTTCCTGCCGCTGGTCTCGCCCCAGGCCCTGACCCCCCGCCTGATCGAGGCGCTGGCCCTCGGGGGGCTGCTCCTCGGAGCACTGGGGAGCGCCATCTCCGTCCGCAGGCACCTCAATGTCTGAGGGGCGGTCCGGCTCCCTGCCGCGGGTGGCCCTGGCCTGCGCCCTGGGCATCGCGGCCGGGCTGCTGCCATCCGCGGCCCTCGCGGCGTCCGCCACGTCCTCCTCCGCGCAGGCGGCGCAGCTCGACGCCCAACTCCAGCAGTTGCAGCAGCAGATGTCCGCGGGGCGGCAGCGATTGGCGGCGGCCCAGGCGACCGCGGCGGCGGCCGAGCGGCGGCGGGGCTTCGCCGCCGACCGGGTGCAGTCCCAGACGAACTACATCGACGGCCTGGAGGCCCAGATCGCCACGGCCCAGCAGCAGGCGGACGGGGCGGCGTCGGATCTGGGGGCGGCCGACGCCACGCTGGCCGCCGACCGGCAGCGCGCCGACGACGGCCTGCGCATGCTCTACGAAGGCGGGACGGGACGGTTCCTCGGCGTGCTCCTGGGGTCGGAGAGTTTCAGCGAGTTCCTCACCCGCTTCCACTTCCTGCAGGCGCTCTTCGCCTCGGATGTGGACATGCTCCGCCGGGAGCAGGCAGCGCGCGCCGCCGCCACCGCCCGCCAGGCGTCTCTGGGGCAGCAGGAGGCGTCGCTGCGGGCGCTGGCGGCGCAGGCGGCGGACGCGATGCGGCAACTCTCCCTCGCGGCACAGGCCGCCGGGACGGCCGCGAACGCCGCGCAGGCCCAGGAGGCACAGCAGGCGGACGCGGTGACGGCCGAGTCCGCGGCCGCGGCGCGCGCGAGCGCCGAACTCGCCAACCTCACCGTCCAGTACAACCGCGCGCACGGCAAGCTGGTGTTCGACTGGCCGCTGCCCGCGCCGCACATCCTCACGGCCCCCTTCGGGCCGCGCGTCAACCCGATCACGCACCAGCACGAGATCCATACCGGCGTGGACATCGCCGACCCGGTCGGCACCCCGATCCACGCCGCGGCCGCCGGCGTGGTCGTCTTCGCCGGCTGGCAGACAGGCTACGGCATGGTCGTCATCCTCTACCACGGCAAGGTGGGGGGGCACACCTACTACACCCTGTACGCGCACCAATCCAAGTTCGCGGTGCAACTGCACCAGGACGTTCAGCAGGGGCAGGTGATCGGCTACGTCGGGCTGACCGGCTGGACGACGGGCCCGCACCTGCACTTCGAGATCCGGGTGGACGGCCAGCCGGTCAACCCCGTGCCTTACCTGCCGCCGACGGGCATCGAAATCTACTACTGAGGCGGTGGGGACGCGCCGTATAATACCCCGTTCGTCCGGGGCGCCCGGGCGGAAGGGGTGGGCACTGGGTGATTTCGAGGCGGACGGCGGTGCTGGGCGGCCTCTTCCTGGTGGTGTTCACGTTTGTCGTCACCTGGGGCCTGGCCTCGGGCGCCTACGTCGGGCAGGCCGGCGGGCGGGCGGCGCTACGCGCGTTGGAGCGCGCCCCGGGCTTCACCAATCTCGTGCGCGCCCTCGCGCTCATCCAGAGCCAGTACGTGAGTCCGCCGGACATGGCCACGGTGGACCAGGCGGCGCTGCAGGGCGCCGTGGCCAGCCTCGGCGACCCGTACTCCGGCTACCTTTCGCCGCAGGACTACCAGGCCATCCAGAGCAGTTCCAGCGGCCGCTACAGCGGCATCGGCGTCGAGGTGGAGGGCGGCGGCGCCGGCGGGCCCGTCGTGACCCGCGTCTTTCCGGGGAGCCCGGCGGCGACCACGGCCTACGACGGCGAGGCGCCCGGCCGGGCGCCCGGGCTCCAACCCGGCGATCGCGTGGTGGCCGTGAACGGGTCCCCGGTCGCCGGGCTCGACCCGGCGGTGGTGCGCAGCCGCATCGTCGGCCGGTCGGGCACGCAGGTGCGGATCGAGGTGGAGCGCCCGGTGGCCGCGGGTCCGGTGGCGCCCGCTTCGGCCGCGTCCTCCGCCGGGGTCGGCCCCACGGGCACGGCCGCGGCCGTGCCGCCCGCGTCCGGCGAGCCGGGGCTCCTGCTCACCTTCACCCTGACCCGTCGCCCGGTGGACGTGCAGACGGTCTCTTGGAAGATGCTCGCGGGGGGCGTGGGGTACCTGGGGATCCAGATGTTCAATGCCCAGACCCCGGCCGAGGTGGGATCCGCGCTCTCGGCCCTCCGCGCGGCCGGGGCGCGGCGGCTGGTGCTGGACCTGCGCAACAACCCCGGGGGGGTGCTGGACGCGGCCGTCCAGGTCTCGCGCTACTTCCTGCCGGGGGGCGTCGTCGCCTACCTCCAGCCACGCGCCGGGCGGCGCGTGGCCTACGACGTCCCCTCGCCGCAGCCGCTCCGCATGCCCTTCGTCGTCCTGGTCAACCGGTACACGGCTTCGGCGGCGGAACTGCTGGCAGGCGCCGTGCAGGACGACCACGCGGGGCTCCTGGTGGGGGGGCAGACCTTCGGCAAGGGGGTCGTGCAGCGGGTCTTCCCGCTCTCGGGCGGAGCGGCGCTCAAACTGACCATTGCCCGCTACCAGACCCCCAAGGGCCGCGACCTCGGGGGGAAGGGGCTGATGCCTGACGTGGCCGTGCCTTTCCCCGGCGCGACGCCCGCCGCCCTAGGCGCCCCGGCGACCGACCCACAACTCGCGGCGGCCGTCGGGCTGCTGCAGGACCGGACGGCGGCCTGACGGGCGGCCGGAGCGCCGCCGCCGGGTCCGGGACCGGGCGTGGCGGGCCGGCGTCACAGCCGGACGTGGATGAGGACGGGCAACTGCCGGAGCAGGTGCCAGGCGATGATGGCGACGACCACCTTGACCACCCAGTTGACCACCGCGGGCGCCTTAGGGTCGACGACGGCCTCGGCGCGGAAGTAGATCCCGATCACGGCGGCGGCGACGATCAGCAGGACGCTCCACAGATTCATCCGCGCCAGGTCCAACGCCATGTTAAACCCCCGCGTGGGCGCACGGGTGGAAACGGCCTTCATGCCGCTTCAGGTACCGTCCGGGCAGGTTCGGGCGGGGGGCGGCGGAACCCTGCAGAGGGGGTGGCGTGATGGATCACGGCGCGGTGCCGGAGGGCCTGCGGGCGGCGCTGGACGCCCTGGTGGCGGAGGCGGCCGCCGCAGGCGGCGAGATGGCGCTCGCGGTGCGGCACCTGGACCGGGGGGAGCGGTACGCGCATGCCGCGGATGTGCCCTTCAAGGCCGCCAGCACGATCAAGGTGCCGATCCTGGTCGCACTGTACCAGGCGGCGGCCGAGGGGCGGGTCCGGCTGGAGGCCCCCGTGCGCCTGCGCGCGGAGGACCAGGTCACGGGCTCAGGTATCCTCCAGGTGCTGTCGCCCGGTGTCCGCCTGCCGCTGCGGGACCTGGCGGAGTTGATGATCGTCGTCAGCGACAACGCGGCAACCAATGTGATCCTGGAGCGGCTGGGCGTCGCGGGGGTCAACGCCTGCATCGAGGCGCTGGGGTTGCGGCAGACGCGCGTCCTGCGGGCGCTGCAGGTGATCCCCGCCGGGGCGGTCGGCTTCAATACCGTCACCGCCGGCGACCTTGCCGACCTTCTGACGCTCATCGCCCGCGGCGAGGCGGTGTCCTGGGACGCCTGCCGGCGGATGGTGGCGACTCTGAAGCGGCAGCAGATCAACGACTCCCTGCCGGCCCTCCTTCCCGATCCCGAGGACGACGCGGGCGCGGCCGTCGGGGTGGTCCCCTCCTGGGAACTGGCGCACAAGACCGGGGGTATCACCGGGCACCAGCACGACGTGGGGATCCTCTACCGGCCCGGCCAGAGCATCGTCGTCTGCGTGCTCACCCGCGGCTGCGGTACCGCCGCGGCCGCGCGTCACCTCATCGCGCGGGTGGGGCGGGCGGTGTGGGAGGGGTACGGCGGACGGGGGGCGTAGCGCCCGGTCGGGGCGAGGGCGGGGGCGGGTAGGCGGGGGATGGGCGCGGCCGGTCCCCGGCCTGTGTCGGTGTAGGCGGGGGGGGTGGGGGCGGGCCGCGCGCCGGCCGTGTGGGGGCGCCGGGTACCCCGTCAGCCGCCCGGGGGCGGGAAGTTGACCGGGAAGGTGCGCCACCAACCGGCCGGTCCGGGCGGGACGGAGCAGCCCGCCAGTGCCGCGCACGCCAGCGCGGCCGAGGTCAGCAGGTGCCGGCGCGGGAGGGTTGCGCCCGTGGCGGCGCCTGCATCCGCTCTCCCGGGCCCGGTGCCGAGGCCCGGGGCCGGCCCGGCCGTCATCGGTTCAGGTCGGCCAGCAGCCGCTCCCAGGGGAACGTCGGCCCCGGGCAGTAGGAGCGGCCCACGCCGTCGATGCGGTAGTGGCCGACGATCCGGTCGGGGGTCGGGGCGATGTCCCAGCGGGCGCAGAGGCCGCGAATGAGCCAGAGACTTGCGGCGTACTGTGCCTCGGGCATCACGTCCCCCGGCCGGCCCTCGTGCTCGACGCTCAGGGTGTAGAGGTTCGGGTTGACGTCCGGGTGGCGGTCGATCAGTTCCCAGGAGGGCTGACGGACGACGCCGTTGCCCCACGCGGCGTCCTCCTCGCGCACGTAGTGGTGGATCGTGCCGTCCTTGGCCACCGAGTAGTGCGTGGAGACGCGGCTCTCCGGGTTCTGGAACCAGGCCACCGTCCCGGCCTCGGTGCCGTCCTCGATGTGGCAGACGACGGCCAGCGGGTGCATCTCCTTCCGGCCGGTCCAGAAGTTCGGGCTCGGGGTCCAGAGGACGTCGGGCATGCGGGCCACCTCCGCTACGGCGGATTACACCTCGATGCGCATACCGTACTGCTCCATCCAGGCGTTCACCTGCAAGAGCCGTTCGATCCGGCCCCGCCGCATGCTGGTTGCCCCGACGGGGCGTTCCAGAACGCCGCGACCGGGGCCGCGGCAGGGCCAATTGCTGATCGTAACGGCTCAGCAGCCCCGCCCCGGGGGTGCTGGGCAGTTACTGCTCCGGTCCGTCCGCGGCAGCCCATCGGGCACTCACCTGCCCGGACGTTCGGCCCCCGGGTCGGTGTGGGGCGCCGACGGGCGCGGAGACCCGCCTGGCTGCATCGTCACGCGCACAGGCGTGGCCTTTCCCAGCCTGAGCGACGTCGTGGGTACAGTACATTCGTACATCCGCCTTCCGGCGGCGTTCCCGACCAGACTGGATCCATGCAACCGCTCGACTTCTCGGGGGTGCTGAGCAGTTACTGCTGATCACCGACCCGTCGCCGGCACCGTTGCAGGTGGCCCGGCAACGCGCCGAAGGTCTGGGGTTGACCTGGGTGCGGTTCCTGGTTTTGCCGGTCGAGGACATGTCCACCGCGTCCAACAGCGTGGATCTCGTTCTGGGGTCGACGTTCGTGCATTTCACGGACGCGGCCGGCCATCCGTTCCATGGCCTGTAGCGTCCCGCGCCATTTGGCGTCGACTGTCCCGCAATCGGCTGCGGGCAGATGTGCCCTTGCCGCCGAGCCTCTGCGGGCACGCTGACGGGCGGCACGGAAGATGTCTGCGGGGTCGGCCCCGCCGCGTGCATGGAGAAGGCACTCGTACGCGGGTAGCAGGGCCGCCAGGGCCTCGCCGCACCCCGGTGATGGCGCCAAAAACGGCGCGCCGGCGACTCCCGGGGTGCGGGGCACCGGACCGAAGGAGGGCAGCGCGCCTCCGGTACGGTGATAAGGAGCTTGTCCGGCGCAAGAAGGCACAGGGGCCGGTCGGTGGGGATGAGCCCGGCACGCGCCAGGGACAGTTGGGCGGTGCGGCGGAGGCGGTGACCAGCACCTTGGGATGCGATTGGTTGCGGGTAGCGGCGAGCCGGAGCGATCTCAATGGCAGCGCCGACAGATGCAGCACCTGACCCGTCGGGCCGCAGTGGATGCGGTGGTTCAGGTTGGCAATGGGTCCGCGCTTTCCCGCAAGTGCTGCGGCACAGCCCTGGCAGCACAGTGTGACCTGGATGTGCGCCGGGATTCGCAGTGACGCCCAAGCGCGTCCGGCAATTGGCGAAGGGCCTGCAACACCACGTAGCTCGTCCCAGTAAGGTTGATGCGAGATCTGGCGGCGCTTTGGCGTTGAGAACAGCCCGACTTTGTGTTCCGGCGCGTCGACCGGGCGGTATGATGAGCGCGCCGTCCACACCCGGAACCCGCAGGCGCCGACGCCCGTCTCCATACTCGAGGTGGTGACCGTGGCCCGGCTCCGGGCGGGTGTCGGGGCATTCCTGCTCCTGGCCCTGTGTGCATGTACCCGCATCACCGCGACGCCGGCGCCCGGCCCTCCGCCGCCCGGCCCTCCGCCACCCACCGCGCCCGTCCTGCGCCTCTCGCCAGACTCCGGTCCCCCGGGCACCGTTATCACCGTCTCGGGCACCGTTACGCCCAGCGAGGGCTCGACCTACGACTACGGCACCCTTTGCTTCGGAGGCTGTGCTCAAGGGCTACGCGAACAGGGAATCCCCATCGCCTGGTCCGGGGATGCGTTCACCGCGTGGATGGTGGTGCCCACCGTTCCCTGGATCGCCCCCGACGGACCGCAGCAACTCGTACCCGGGGCCTACGCGATCGAGGCCACGTGTGTGCGGCGACAGCCAAAGGCGCCACTGCCCTGTGATCTACAGCCCGCTCAGGCGGCGGGGACCTTTCGCCTCACGGGACCGGTGCGTCCGGCGCCGACGGTCGAGTTCCGCTTCAGCCCGAACAGCGCCCGCCCAGGCGACACCGTGCGAGTCTCCGGCTGGGCACCGCTTTCCCCCCTGCTGGGCGCCACGCCGGCGGGCTACAACCTCGTCGCCGCCGGTGGAGGGGAGTCCGTTGTCGCCCACCTGCAGCAGGATGTCGGCGGCGATCTCTCCGGAACGCTCACCCTCCCGTCGGCCCTCCCCGGTTCGGGGGTCCTGGGCCCCGGTACCTACCGCTTCGCCCTGGAGTCGAACATGGGTGGCGATGGCCAGCACGTGACGCTGCTGCCACCGGCGGAGTTGACGGTCAGCGCGGCGCCCGCGCTCACCTGGACGGATCTGGGGGGCGTGCGCCCTCTGTGGATCCAGCAGGCGGTCGGCCAGCGGGAAGCCACCGATCCCGCCGATCCGCCCCGGCAGGCACGGTGCACGACGGAGGGCTTGCAGGTGTCCGTCGACGGTGGGCGCACATGGTCTCCGGTATCGACCGCGGGCGTCCTGAAAGCGGCCGCCGCCACCCCCTATACGCTCTTCCCAAGTGGACGGGCTCGCCTAGGCGCTCCGCTGCCGTGCGCGACAGTGGCGCTTGACCCCGGCCATCCGGAAACCATCTACGCCGCCTTTGTCGCCGCCTTCGGCAATCCGCCGCCCGAATTCTGGCTGCCCTTTGAGACGCTCGATGGCGGACGGACCTGGCGGTTACTGCCGGTACCGGCCGGGGCGAATCCCACCGGGTTCGGGCGATTCCTGCCGGGGCGCCACACGGTCCAAGCCCTGTATGCGACTCGTCCCGCAGGGAAACAGCCGGAGTATGCCGTTACACAGACCACGGACGGCGGACGCACCTGGCGCCCAGGGAGCCTCCGCTGCCCGGACACCGGTCCGTGTGTGGTCTGGGGGCCCGCCCCCAACGGCGTCTGGCCCGGCGTCTGCGGGGCGCAACCCCTCTTGGCGTCGGAAAATGGCGGCCAGACTTGGTCTCCCCCGAAGGGGGTGAGCCACGTCTGTTACGTCGGCACCGGGCCGGCCGGCCCCTATGAATTGGCTGCGCTCTCCCCAACCGAGGTGGCTCTCCTCGGTCAGTGGAACCATCCGCTCATGCTGTCCCGCGACGGTGGTCTGATATGGGCCGACGTGGCGCTTCCGCTGCCGCCCGGGCGGTGGAATCTGCCGCTGCAGCAGGATCGTTTCCCTGATTTGCGGATGTCGTCTGACGGGAGGCTCCAGATCCGCGGCGGATGGGTGCTGGCACCGGGCGCACGACAGTGGTGCCGGCCCGGGACGGGCGCAACGAGTTGCACCGGGTGGATCCCAGGGGACGCCGGCAGCAGTCCGGTCGTGCCGGGGCGGCCCCGCGGCCCTTGAGCCGCTTTGCCGCCGAACCACTCGCCCACGGAGGATCGAAGGCTCATCTGCGCGCCACCGATTACGGAACAAGCGAGCTCCGGGCCTACCCTTTGGCGACGCCGCACGGACATATGGGGTGATGACAGCCTGCGGCTAAGGCAGGGAACACGTCCCATTGCCGAGGGTGTTGGGGCTGATGGCAATACCGCTTACTGTGGCGTTGCCGAGCGGCCGCCCCGAAAGGCGGCGGTTGGCGCCAGGGGGGGCTGCAGGGGTTCAGCGGCAACGCCTTTGGGCCGATCACGGCGACCTTCCACCGCGCCGCCGGGGACCGCCGTGGCGCCGTATCTAAGCGGTATTGGGGCTGATGGAGATAGAACAGTGGTTTGGGACGTTCCAATTGCTGGGGGTGGGGGGGTGCCGCCCCTATTGCCCGCCCGCGCCGATGTCCACCTCGGTCCAGGTGTGGCCGCCGTCGGTGGTGTCGAACAGGTGCCCGTCGTTGGACAGGATCCACCCGTCATTCCGGCTCACGAACTGGATGGTCTGCGGGAAAAGCCCCACCAGACCCGGCTGTGTGAACTCCGTCCAGGTACGGCCGCCGTCCTGGGTTCGGAGGAGTCCGTCGTAAGCAAATAGCCAGCCGTCCGCCGGGGAGGTGGAAGAGAAGGATGTCGTGTTGAACTGGCCCTTCTGCGGGGGCCACGGCCACACGGCGACCGGCGTCCATGTGGCGCCTCCGTTAACGGTGGAAACCAGGGCGAAGCCCGCACCCTTCGCGAACACCCCGGCGTAGCCGTGCGCGTTGTCGGAGAACTCGATCTCATGGATGGAGCCGGCCGACGGCTGCGGCAGGCGCGTCCACGTCTTGCCGCCGTCCTCAGTCCGCCAGAGATCGCCGAAGACGCCTAAGAGCCAGCCGTCCTCCGCGTTGACGAAGTCGAGTTGCTGGACCTGCGTGGGGAGCGGGCCGATCACGCCTGAAGCCGGCAGGGGCGGCAACTGCTGCCACGTCTGGCCTCCATCGGCGGTGGTGAGCACGGTGCGGACCCCCCATACCCATCCACGCCCCGTCGGCAGGAAGTACAGGCCGTGCACGCCTTCGGAGGGCCCGCCGTTTTGCGACGAGAGGCCGCTGACCCGCCCGGCGGGGGCCCACGCGCGCCCGGCGTTGTGGGTGATGAGTATCGAGTTGGGGTCAAGCTCCGGGACGGCGTAGCCCGTGGCCGGGCTCACGAAGTCGACCGCGCGGAGGGGTCCCGGCCCGCCGGCGGGCACCTGGCGCTGCCAGGACAGGCCGCCGTCGCGGGTCACGAAAATGCCCTGCTCAGTGGCCGCCCAGCCATTCTCCGCGTCCACGAAGGAGAGTTGCGGCACGCACTGCGCGAACGCGCACAGGCCCTGGCCGGCGGTCCAAGTCTGCCCGCCATCCGTGGTGCGGGCGACGCCGAAGGGCACAGCGCGCCAGGCGGTGGCGCCATCGAGGAAGAACAGGGGCGAGAGGCTGCCGCCGTCGCCCGCACAGCCCATCAAGCACCCGAAGGTCCCCCAGACGTACGACCAGTCGCGGCCGCCGTCGGTGGTCCGCAGCACGGCGAGCGCGCCGGGGTCGAAGGGATTGCACTCAACGACCAGCCAGGCGTCCGCGGCGCTGGTGAATTCCACCTGGGACACGCCACAACCCTGGCCGAGCTTCGACGGATCCTGCAGGACATGCGCCATACCGACCTTCTGGGCGTAGGCCGAAAAGGCGCCGGCGATCGGCGAGGGCGTCACGGCGCTCGCGAACGCCTGCTGCCAGGTATGGCCGCCGTCGACGGTCTGGTAGAGGCAGGGCCCCTTCGGGCCGCCGCCGCTGGCCCACCCGTCGTCGGGCGTACGGAAGCGCACCGTCTGGAACGTGCAGGCGGTGGTGGAGAAGATCGGCGACCAGTGCCGGCCGCCGTCCTGAGTTTCCGCGAGGCCGGTCGGCTGAACGGCCCAGCCCGTGGTGGCGGTGACGAAGTCCAGGGCCGTAAAAGGCGGCGTGGCGGTGGCAGGTATCTGCAGGCGCACTTGCCATGTCTTGCCGCCGTCGTTCGTCGCCAGCAGGTCGGTCGTGCACGCGCGGGTGCACGACGCCCGGGTGTCAACGACGAAGCCGTCGCTGCGGTCGACGAACTGGAGCACGATCGGGTCGCTATAGGGGCTCAGCCCCGTGTACTGGGGCGTCCAAGTTGCGCCGCCGTCGCGCGTTGCAAGGATGGAGCAGCCCGTGCCCCCCTGCACCGTGCTGCAGTCGCCGATGGCCCAACCGTACTCCGCATCGACAAAGTCGACGGCGGCGGCGCTCGCGGCCGGCTGGGTGGAACTCCGCAGTTGTCCCGCCTGGGTGGTCACGATGTTCAGGGCGGGCGACACTACGGAGGTCGTCGATTCCTGCGACGATGGGGTTGGCGCTGCGGCAGAGGAGGAAGAGGGAGAGGCACTTGATGGCGGCGTGTGCGCCGCTGCCATGTTCAGGTCGCGCGGGTGGCCGCACGCGGTTAAGGCGAGCGTGCAGAGAAGGCCGATGGCGACGGACGCCACGCAAAGGCGTCGCGAACGCGGAGACACGGGGAGAGGACGTCGGGACGGCATGGACCTCTCCTCCCTCCTCGCGCCGGGATGCGGCGGACTGCGTCACGCGGGGATAGACGGCTGCCGTCGCACATCGGTTCCGGTGGGCTCCCGAGCCAGCGCCGATGCGGCGGCGCGCATGCGCCGTGGGCCCTGTGGGGTGTCCAATGCAACAGGGAAGCGTACTTCGCGATCCACCGGTCTTTGGGTGAGCAGCCTCTCGCCTTCCCTCCGGCGGAGTCAAGCGCGTAGACGCGGCGCGACGCTGCTTTAGGGCTGCCGTCTGGCTTGTACCAGTTCAGTCGACGGCAGACTTCCCGGGAAATAGCGCTCCGGCTCGAATATCGCGCGCGCCTACAGGCTCCTGCGGCCCTCAACGTCGGCATCGATCCGCCCCTCAGCCCCGTAAGGACTGGAGTGACTATGCGCCAATCCCGATGGAAATGGACCGGCTTTAAGGCGACGGTGGAGGAAGCAAATCTGACCGTCCCCGCGGTTAAGGACTACATTCCCGTGACCGAGCCGTTTTGGGCGCATAGCTCAAGTAGCCGCGTGCCCACTCAGTGCACTATGGTGTCAACGCCGAGCGCTAAGTTCAGACGATAGCCACGCCGTCTGGCCACTCGCGCGTGCCGCCGCGACGGCCTTCCCGGCGAACAGGCGGCGGAGCCAGGGCCAGACCTCCGGCTCGCGCGGTGCGCTCCAGAATACCCCGACCTGGGCCTCCTGGACGGCTTTCTCTCCGCCAGGGCCTGGTTGGCCAAGGGATCCGGGCGGCCACCCGCCGTTTCCGCAGTAGCGTGACTGCCCCTCTGGAAGGGGGCCTCGGCACCCCCGCCGTCTCATCCTCCGCCGGTCGACGGGCCCAAGTCTGCACGCGCCACTCCAGCCGCCGGACCCCGCAGATGGCTTTGCGGCCTACCCCCAATACCGCTTAGTTTGGCGTTGCCGAGCGGCCGCCCCGAAAGGCGGCGGTTGGCGCCAGGGGGGGGTCGATGGGTTCAGCGGCAACACCTTTGGGCCGATGATGGCCACCTTTTCTACCGCGCCACCGGAGACCGCCTAGCGCCCTATCTAAGCGGTATTGGGCCTACCCCGGGAGTCCAACAGGGATCACCCACGGGGTGGGTGGCTGACCCGCGCCTGCTGTCGCAAGGCGTCACGGCCGAGAGGGTACTCCACGAGAAGGGCTTCCCGCACCTGCGCGTGCGTGCGTACGGGCAACATCTGGTCATCTACGCCCAGGAAGGGAATGAACGCTGGAACGATCGGGGCGCTGGCGGACGGGGCCGGCTTACGCCGGTCCCGTCCGCGCCTCTGCCTCGATGGCCTCGGCGATACCGCGCAACTCCTCAGGCGTCACAAAGCCCGTCACCATCCAGTACGCACCCGTGACGGAGGGCCACTCGATGTGATGCCGGGCGTCGACCTGTGTCCAGTGCGCCGAACGGCCACCCACCTGTGTGTCTTGATCGATCCCAATGTCCGCCGCCCCGAGGTAGATCACGGTCATGGCCTTGCGCGGGTCGGGCGCGACATCCGGAGGGGTACATTGAATCGTCACCTCTCGCTCCTGGAGCCGCGCCAGGAGCCCGATGGAGTCGATGTGGGCGTCAGTCGCGCGACGGCCCAGTCTCGCCTCGACGTCGCCCAGCCTCGAACGCAGGCTCGCCGGAATGCGGAAGACCGGCGAGGCGGCGACCGCCTCGGCCCAGTCCACCGTCTCCCAGACGGTGTAAGACACCTTCTCGCCCGGCGGAACCGTTTTGAGCACGCGTATCCCCATCGCTGTCTTCACCCCCCGGACCGTTGCGGCGAGCGGGGGTGGGGTGCGGTGCGTCATCACCTGGCGGAGGTGGTCGTGCGCCCGCTTGCACCGCCACTGCACGGTGCCCAACGGCAGCCCCAGGATGGCGGCGATCTCGCGCTCGGGCAGCACGTGCAGATGTCGCAGGCGCAGCACGCTCCGGTAGCCGGCGGGCATGCGTTCCAACGCCCTGCGGACCTCGGCATGCTCCTCCGCCACAATGGCCGACTCCTCGGGGCCGGGTACCGGGATCTCCCCCTCCACCCGGTGACCAGTGCGCCGGCTCCTCCGGGCGGCACGCCAACACTCGCGCCGGAGGACCTGCTGAAGCCAGGGCCAGAGGCCTTCGGATTTCCGCTGACCCCAGAAGCGATACGCCCTCAACAGGGCCTCCTGCACCGCGTCGTCCGCGAGGGAGGCGTCCCCGGTCACAGAAACGGCGAGGGCGCGCATCCGTGGGATCAGAGGGGCCACCGCCTCCTCGAAGCCTGCCGTCACCATCACCCCCTCCCGCCCGCCACCCTTAAGACCCGGTCCCCCGGCTGCGTATTGGCGGCGGCGCGCGGTCCCCGCCGGCGATTTTCCGGTGCGACGTGACCACCGGCGCCCCGCAGGGCAGAAGCCCCAGGATCTTCCCCTGGACCACATCCCCGACCACCACGCACTCCCGCAAGGGGTTGGGGGGTCACTGCGCGCCGGTGGGCGCAGGGCTCGCCACGGCCTTCATCCACGCCTTCAGGGGCCTACGCGGCGCAGGCGGCGGCCTCCGACACACGGCAGATCGTCCGGCGCCTCGCCCTGCGGCTGGCGCATGCGCAGAGCGCCCGTCCCGAGCGGGGTCCCGCGTGTCCGCCCCCGCTGGTTTGCAGCGTGGCCTCTGGGATGCGGGGCCGAGGGTGCTGCCATGCGCTCGGCGGCCGCCAGGCGACCCGAAGAGGTGCGCAGCGGTACCGCTCGGAGGGCCACGCCCTTGGCGCGCCGGGGTCCGCGTCGCGCGTTCGCCGGCAGGGGGAGGGGTTCACGGCGGCCACGCGCCGGGGTGGGGCAGTGGATGCCACCCTTGGGCCGCCAGCCGCCACTCCGGATGCGTGCGCCACGGGCGGGAGCCGTCGTGCGTCAAGCCACCGCCGAACGCATCCGCCGCGTGGAATGCGGCGCCGTGCCGGAGCCCGGCCGGGTCCTTCCGAACAGAAAGACCCTCGGGACGGCTGCGGGTCCGGGGCGGAGCGCCGTGCTCCATCGTAGCGCCGAGGTGGGCCGGCAGGCCCACTCCGCCCGGGGGTATCCGCCGGGGCGTCCGGCCCTTTGCACCCCGCCCCTGGAGGGTCACCGCGCCGGCCGGGCCGCCGCCCGCTCCAGCAACTCGGCCGCGCGCGCCAGGTGCCTCTGCTCGTGGCGCGCGAAGCCCTGCGCGATTTCCAGCAGCGTCCGCTCGCCGGATTCCGGATGCACGCCCATGCGGTCCCATGCCTCCGGCGGCACTCCGGTGAGGACGGCGACCATGTGCTTGCGGGCCATGGTGTACGCGCCGAGGGCGACCCGTGGGTCCTGCTGGCGATGCCGGTGTTCCAGGGCGCGCCAGTCCGACTCCGCCGCGCAGAGCTGCGGCCGGTCTTCCGTGAGGATCCGCGCCACGCGGGCGGTGTAGTGGAGGTTGAACTCCATGTCGGCCAGGTGCGCCACGATCTCCCGCGCGCTCCAGCCGCCGCGGTCCGGGTCGACGAAGTCCCAGGCCCCGTCCGGGGCGCGGTTGACGAGGCCGGCGAGGGTGGCGGGACCGCGGGAGAGGCCGGCGAGGGTCTGGCGGATCTCCGAATCCAGGGCCATGGTGGGTCCCCCCTTGCGAAGGCCTTCCGGGCCCGGCATGGCCCATGGGGGTGGGTGCGGCGCCGGCGCCCACGGGACGGGAGCGACGTGGGGAGTCCAGCGCGAGTCGCCCAGGCGTGGCGGGCGCCGACCGGCCCCCCGGTGGCGGGGTCGTGGGCATGTCCAGTTCATCAAATCTCGGCGCGGCCGTCTGATACCCCCGGCTTCAGGCGCGGGCGAGGCCGCGCCTCCCTCCCTCGCGGTAGAATGGAGACGCACCTTGAAAACCGAGCGTAGCGGGTTGCGCCGAGGAATCCGTCGGCGCGTAAAACGTTCGCGGAACCCACGGGAGCATGCGCTGTCCAAAGGCACCGGCTCGCCGGTAAACGGTTTCGGACACAAGCGCCACCTCCCTTGCCAGCCTCGCTATACGTGGGACTGGCGGGCCGCATCGTCAGACGGCCTATCGCAGCACGATCCGGTAGCTGCAAGCCCCCGGCTTTAGCCGTGGGGTTCTGACTCCCCCGCCAGGGCCCGGGCGAACGCGGGCGCCTGGGGATCCACGGGCCCGTCGAGTTCCAGGACCACAATCGTGTCCTGCGCATGGCGCGCGGGTTCGGGCATCTCGACCGTCAGGCCCTCCGCGTCCTGGCGGACGTCCGCCGTCCCGCCGGTCGGCACGGTGCTGCGCACCACCCGCCGGCCGATCGGCGGCAGCCGCACGGCGTCTCCGTCCCACTGCAGGAGGTGCAGGTAGATGGTGCGGTCGCGGTGGGTGCTCACACCCCAGGTACCGGGGCGGAACGGGCCGCCCCGCGTGCCGTAGACCGTGTCGCCGTACTGCCTCAGCCAGTCGCCGACCTCCCGCAGCCGGTCGGCCTGCCTCGGCTCGATGCGGCCGTCCGGCATGGGGCCGGTGTTGAGCAGCAGGTTGCCCCCGCCGCCGGCGCAGTGCAGAAGGCCCCGCAGGCACTGCTCAAAGGTCATCATCTCGCCGCCCGGCTTGTAGGACCAGACCCCGCCCACCAGGCAGAGGCAGGACTCCCAGTCGCGGTCCAGGCGGAACGCCCCCACGCGCTGCTCGGGCGTGTCGAAGTCGCCCCGGTACTCCGGGAGCGAGCCGTGGTGCACCGAGGCGTGCAGGCGGTTGTTGATCAGGATCCCGGGCTGAAGCATCCGCGCCGTGCGCAGCACGAGGTCGGGATCCCACAGCGCGTGCTCGCCGCCGATGTGGTCGAACCACAGCACGTCGATGCGGCTGTAGTCGCACAGCAGTTCGAGCAGTTGGCCGTGGTAGTACGCCAGGTAGCGGGCGTGCTCAGCGGTGAGGTAGTCCGGATGGTACCAGTCGCGCGCGGAGTAGTAGAGGCCGAGGCGCATGCCGGCCGCGTGGCAGGCGTCCGCCAGTTCGCGCACGACGTCCACGCCGCAGGGGCAGTCGGGCGCGGTGACGCGGTGGCCGCCGAGGCGGGTGTCCCACAGGCAGAAGCCGTCGTGGTGCTTGGCCGTGAGCACCATGTAGCGCATGCCCGCCGCCTGTGCGATCCCCACCCACTCGCGCGCGTCGAAGCGCTTGGGGTGAAACCGCCGGTAGAGGTTGTCGTAGACGTCGGCCGGAATCCGCGGCTCGGCGACGAATTGGTGGTCGCCGCGCCGCTCCGGACCCAGGCGGCACCAGCTGATGTCTCCGCCGCCGATGGCGGCCGGCCCCCAGTGGATGAACATGCCGAACTTCGCGTCCCGCCACCACTGCATCTCCGCCTCGGAGGCGCGGCGGAAGGCCTCGGGCGGGGTGGCGGGGGTTCGCGGCAGCGGCGCTGCGGGGGAAGGCGGCACGGGGGCATTCCTCCCGGAACGGGCCATGTGGGCGGCCAAAGGGCCGGGTGCCGCGCGCGGCGGAGGGGAGCGCCTGCGGGGCGCCGTCCCCGTGGCGAGTGTAAGCGCGGCGGCGCCCCGCGGGGAAGGGCGTGTTCCGGCGGCACCCGGGCCGGCGGCCCTTGGCCAGGTCGCGCCGCACGCGGCCGGCGGATCCGGGCGGTGAGGCCCGGATGCCCATCCCTTCCGGCGCGGGCGGTGCACGGACCCCGCAACGGCGCGCCGGTTCGCCCGGATCTGAGCCCGAGTCGGGAGGCGCAGAGCATGCCCGTCGTTGCCCCGGAGCGGCTCCGGCGACTCGCCCAGGAGGTCCTGGCGGCGCTCGGCACGCCCGATGCGGCCGCCGCGTGCGTGGCGGACGGCATTGTGGACGCCAGTCTGATGGGGCTGGATTCCCATGGCGCGATCCGCATCCCCCAGTACGTGCAGGCCGTGGAGGACGGCCTGGTGGACCCCCGCGCCGAGCCTGCGATCGAGCGCGAGGACGGCGGCGTGCTCACCGTGGACGGGCGGCGCACCTTCGGGCAGGTGGTGGCGGGCTTCGCGGTGGAGGCCGCCATCGCCCGCCTGGCGCAGGGGCCGCAGCGCCTGGTGGCCGTCACGGCGCACCACGCCTCCCATGTCGGCCGCGTCGGCGCGTACGTGGAGCGGCTGGCCGCCCGGGGGTACATCGGCATCGCCATGGTCAACAACCACGGGGCGCGCCCGTGGGCCGCGCCCTTCGGCGGGCGGGAGCGGAGGTTGTCGACCAACCCCATCGCCTTCGCCGTCCCGCGCCCGGGCCGCGACCCCCTCCTCGTCGACCTCACCACCAGCGCCACCGCCGAGGGCAAGGTCCGGCTCCTGCGCAACCGCGGCGAGTCCGCGCCCGACGGCTGGCTGATCGACGCCGCCGGCCGGCCGACGCGCAACCCGGCCGACCTCTACGCCTCGCCGCCCGGCGCCCTGCTGCCCCTCGGCGGGATGACCATGGGGCACAAGGGTTTCGGACTGAGCCTGATGGTGGAGGTGCTGGCGGGCGCGCTCTCCGGTGCCGGCTGCACCCGCCCGGGCGCCGACTGGCCGGGGAACGGGTTCTTCTGCCTCGGGCTCGACCCCGCGGGCTTCCAGCCGGCGTCCGCCGTCGAGGAGGCGGTGGAGGGCCTGATCCGCGACGTGAAGGAGACCCCGCTCGCGGAGGGCTTTGCGGAGATCCTGGTGCCGGGGGAGCCGGAGTTCCGCACCAGGGCGCGGCGCGCCGCGGAGGGCATCCCGCTGGATGCGGAGAGCTGGCGGCAGATCGTGGCCGCCGCGGAGCGCTGCGGTGTGCGGGCGGCGGATGGGGGGGGCGAGGGGTGACGGCCGTGGTCCCCTTCGATGCCCACCGGCATGGGGACGGCGTCGCGGCCCTCTGCCGGGCCGAGGGGTGGGGAATCTACGCCGATCCGGCGGTTGTGGCCGGGCCTTCACGGCGCCGGGGGTGACGGCCCTGGCGGCAGTGGACGGCGACAAGGTGGTGGGTGCGGCGCAGGCGCTCGGAGACGGGCTGGTGCAGGCCTACCTCGCGCTGCTGGTCGTGGCGCCGGGCGTCCGGGGGCAGGGTACCGGCCGGCGGCTCGTCGACGAGGTCATGCGGCGCACCGGGGCCAAGCGGCCCGACCCCTTGGCCGAGGCCGCGGCGGCCCCCTTCTATGATCGGTTTCCCCACCGCCGGATGTCCGGTTATCGCCTCTGTCCCGGGTAGGCCGCCGCCGGAGGGGAGCGGATCCCGCCCCGGAGAATCCCAGAGGGGTGCAGCTTCGCCCACAATTTCGGACAGCCGGCGGCTGCGGACGCCGGCGGCGGCAAGGGTGAATCGATTGGCACGGGGGCGTTCCGCTCCGAGGGAGCAGCCAGGGCGCGAGGACGAGGGCCCGGCCCAGGTTCCGGAGGCACAGGCTTCCGCGTCGGAAGCCGCGGTCGAGGCGCCCCCGAGGCGCGGCCGGCGGCGCTCCCCCGCGGCGTCAGCCGCCGCTCTATCCGATCCGGCTCTGGATCTGGTGCCCCTCCTGCCCCTGCGCACCGCCGTCGTGCTGCCGGGGGAGCAGGCGGTCCTGCCGGTGGGGCGCGGTCCGTCGGTTGCCGCTGTGCGTCTGGCGCAGGGGCGGGACGGGCGGGTGCTCCTCTGCCCGCAGCACGATGCCGAGTGTGAGCGGCCCACCCCGAGCGATCTGGGGGATGTCGGCACCCTGGCCCGCCTGGTGGAGGTGGAGCCGGAGGGGACGGGGCTGCGCGTGGCCGTTGTCGGCCTGGGCCGGGCGCGCTGGACGGCCCCGCCGGAGGAATCGGGTCCCGAACTGCCACTGCGGGCCGCCGTGACGGGGCCCGAGCGCCCGGAGGGCGACGTCGGCGAGTTGGTGGAAGCCGCCCGGTGGCTCTGGCAGCAGGTGCGGACGACCCCGGAGTTCCGCTCGGCCCAGGTTCCGGAGGCGGCGGGCCTACCGCCGCTGCAGCGGCCGGGGGCGTTCGCCGACGCGCTCGGGGCCCGCTTCTTGCAGCGGCACGAGGACCGCTTGGAGTTGTTGCGCGCCTTTGACACCACCGCCCGCCTGCAGGTGCTGCACCGGCTGGTTCTGCCCCGCCTGCCGCGCCCGGCGACCGACCCGGACCTGGCCCGGCGCACACTGCGGCAGATGCAGGAGGAGCAGCGCCGCTACATCCTTCGGGAGCAACTCAAGGCCATCCGGCGCGAACTGGGTGAGGACCAGGACGCCGAGGTGGAGCGCTGGCGGCAGAGGTTGCAGGCCGAGCACCTGCCGCCGGCGGCCCTCGAGGCCGGGCTGCGCGAGGCGTCGCGGATGGAGCGCATGGCGCCCATGTCCGCCGAGGCGGTGATCGCACGTTCGTACCTGGAGTGGCTCGTGGAACTGCCGTGGACGCGGCGGAGCGAGGAGCGCGCCGATCTGGGGGCGGCCCGCGGCCTCCTTGACGCGCAGCATCACGGCCTGGAGGGCGTCAAGGAGCGCATCCTGGAGTATCTGGCGGTCCACATCCTACACCAACTGCGGATGCAGGCGGCGGCCGAGACGCCGGGGGCCGGAACCGGCGGCGGCGCGGAGCCCACGGGGCCCACCGGGCCCGGAACGGCCCTCTGCTTGGCCGGCCCCCCGGGGACGGGGAAGACCTCGCTCGCCCGCTCGATGGCGGATGCCCTGGGCCGGCCGTTCGTGCGCGTCGCGCTCGGTGGCGTGCGGGATGAGGCGGAGATCCGCGGGCACCGCCGCACGTACGTGGGCGCCCTACCCGGGCGCATCCTCGCCGGGATCCGCCGCGCCGGGGCGTGCAACCCCGTGATGCTGCTCGACGAGATCGACAAGCTCGGCGACGACGGCCGGGGGGATCCCGCGGCGGCGCTGCTGGAGGTGCTGGACCCCGAGCAGCAGGCGGTGTTCAGCGACCACTACCTGGAGGTCCCCTTCGATCTGTCCCAGGTGATGTTCGTGGCCACCGCCAACGACCTCGGCGCACTCCCGGCGCCGCTGCGCGACCGGTTGGAGGTCGTCGTTCTGCCGCCCTACACCGAGGAGGAGAAGGTGGCGATTGCCCTGCAACACCTCCTTCCTCGGCAGATCGCGCTCCACGCCCTACCGACCGGCGTCCTGTCCGTCACCGATGCCGCCGTGCGCGCCCTCGTCCGCGGGTACACGAGCGAGTCCGGCGTGCGGTCCCTCGACCGGCAGATCGCTGCGCTGTGCCGCAAGGCCGCCCGGCAGGTGCTGGACGATCCGGCGGCGCGGGTGCACGTCACGGCCAACAACGTCGGGCGATGGCTCGGGAGCCCGTCGGGCGGGGACCCGGCCGGGGAGTCGTAGGCGAGGCTTGCGCCTGCTGCGGGCGCGCCCCTCCCCGGGGGGGCGCGGCGGCCGCACGGGGAAGGGCGCCGGGTTCCAGGGGGCGACCGTGCGCGGGGCGCTCCGGTACACGGACCGGATGCGCCGGACCGGCGAGCGGGCGGCCCGCCGCGCCACGGACGGCGTGCCGTCCCCTCGTACATCCGGGGGTGGTGTCTGTGCGTGTCCGCATGCCGTCGGTGGCCGTTGCCGCCTGTGCCGTCGCTGCGGCCGCGGCCCTGTGGATGGCCACGCGCCCGCGCGGGCCCTCCCTCGTGCAGGCGGCGCAGAGCCTGGCGGCAGAGCACGGGTACAGGCTTGCTTCCTTGGCCTCTGCCGTGCCGCATGTCAGCGAGGAGACTGCTGTGGCCGCCGCACGGCTGGTCTTCATGCCCCCACCGCACGCGGTGGTCGGGGCCAGCCTGTCCATGGGTCTTCCCCCGCGTCCCACCGCCGCGGCGGAGCCAGATGTGCCGCTCTGGGTCGTGTCCTATTCCCACCTCGCCCTGCCGGAGGTGGGCTCGCCGCCCTGCTTTGGGCCCGGAACCCTCGACCTGGTCGATTTCCTGATCGACGGCAGGAGTGGCGACCTGTTGGGGCTTCAGGAGAGCGGGCATGTCGGCCTGCGCTTCTGCTGAAGGGCCTCCGGCCGAGCGAAGGGCGGACCGTTGCGGCGCGCTGCATGGACCGCGGCGCGCACCGCGAAGGCCGGGCCGGCCCGATCCCCGCGCCCCGACCCCTGCCCGGAAGCGGGCTTCACCCCTGCGGCGTGCCCGGGTGCGCGCCGGTGGAGTTGGGCGCATCATCCACGGGAACGCCGAGTCGAATGCGGCCGGGCAGGCCCGAGCCGTCCGGTGCCCGGGCTTGAACGGCTCGCGATGGTACCGTGGCCCTTGATCGCGGGCGAGTCCCGTTCCGCCCGGCGCGTTCCCTGCGGGAGTGATGGCTGCACCGCCCCGACCCTGGCGGATCCCCGTGCGCGCCGAGGCGCCTGGGGGGACGCGGAGCCGTTCATCCTGAATCTCGCAATGGAGCGCGCACGCCCAACGGCCCGTTGCGCTACCGGGCCGCCCCCAACGACCGCTCGGGCCGGGACGATCGGTCGGCGCGCTTGTGGCTCAAGGCCCGAGTCGGATCTTTGCGAAATCCAGGTTCATGGGGAACGGGTGCGGGAGGGAGCCGGTCGGCGGCGTGGGATTTGAGGGGGGCGAAGCCGGGGGCGCCGAGGACCGGCGCGCCCCCGGGGAGCGCGCGCGGCGGAGGGGGCTGGGGCACATGGCCGGAGCGGGCCCGGTAGAGCGCGCCCCGCGGCCGGGGATGTGCAGGCGGGGCCCCGGCGCCGGCCGGGCACCGTGTGCCGGGCCCGGCCTGAGGCACCGGATGCGGCAGGACCCATGGATGGGCGGCCGTCAGGACAACGAGCCGGGGGGGATGTCGTGATGGAGACCGCTGCGCAGGCGACCGCCGACCCCAGGGAGGTCGTACCGTTTCTCGGGGTGGCCGACATGGAGCAGTCCCTGCGTTTCTATGTGGACGGCCTCGGTTTCGCGGTGGGGCCCAGGTGGGTGGACCGGGGCAGATTGCGTTGGTGCCGGATCTCCAGGTCCGGCGTCTCGCTGATGCTGCAGGAGTTCCTGCGGGAGGGCTCCGAGGTCCGGCGGCCGGAAGGGACGCCGGGTCTGGGGGTCTCCCTCGTCTTCATGTGCGCCGATGCCGTCGCCCTCTATCGCGAGGTCTCCGCCCGGGGGGCCCTTGCGTCCGAGCCGCAGGTGTTGAACGCCCTCTGGACCACGCACCTGTCCGATCCGGACGGGTACCACCTCTACTTTGAAAGCCCGACGGACGTGCCGGAGTTGACGAAGCTTTCGGGCGCGTCCCAGGCATGTGACTGAGCGGCACGGGGGCCGGGGGATGGGCGGCTCGCCCGTCCCCCGCCCCCTGCATCCGGGTCCCTTCCGTTCGGGACCAGGAAGCGCGTGCGCGTATCGTCGCGCCTTTGTGCACCGCGGCAAGAAATTCCCTCGCTCGCCCGCGTCATCGGGGGCCGGGCCGCTCCGTCTCCAAGGCAGAGGGGGGGCGGGCGGTGGACGGGGAGCGCCTGGAAGTGCTGCTGGCCAGCCAGGGCGACCACGGCGCCTTCGAGGCGCTGGTGGCGCCCCGCCGGGCGCGCCTGCTGCTGCTGCTGGCCGCTGTGCTGGGGGATTGGCACGAGGCGGAGGACGCGCTGCAGGAGGCGTTGTGGCCACGGGGTATCGAGGTCTGCTCAGGGTCACCCGTCGCGACGCAGGAGCGGGACGCGGCACTGGCGCGGGGCCTGGCGGCCTGATTCGCGGAGGGGGACAGGCCCGCCCCGCCCGCCCCGCCACCCCCGCAGAGTCTTCAGTTTGGCGGAGTCGAACCGCCGATACCGGCAGGGGTCGAAGCCGCGTGCGCCCTCCGCAGCGGATGCCCCACGGACGTGATCTGGGCCCTCTTGCCAACAGCACACATGTTCTGTATAATATGGAAGTGCAGACCATAAAGGGCATGGACGGCGGTGAGGCGGGATCGGCGAAGATCTGGGCCTGTGGAAGGCGTACGCCGACGCCAGTTACACCCACGAACTGGCGGTCGGCGCCGTGGTGCTGTGTTCCCCGGACGGAGACGCGCAGCGGTTCATCTTCGACCTGCCGAACTGCCCCAGCAGCATGGAGGCGGAGTGGCGGTCGGCGCAATCGGCGGCGGGCCATCTGGAGGCGCGCGCTGCCCCTCGCGGGGTGATTTTCTGCGACTGCTCCGGCGTGCTGAGCCGGGGGGAACTGGCGTATCCGGTGATCTGGATCCCGAGGGAGCGCAACCGCGCCACCGATGCGCTGGCCCGACTCGGCCGTAGGGCATGGGGCGCCGCCCTTCATCTCCCCGCCCCTCCGCCTCCGCCCCCGGCACGCACCGCCGTGGCGGTGCGCACGCCCAATCGACAGATCGCATCCGCGACGCCGGTCCCCGCCGGCCCCTTCCGCGGGTCGGCCGACACGCCTGCCAAGGTCTCCGACCGCGTCATCGCACTCCTGGTGCAGGGCGGCGGGCGGAGCCTGCCGGATCTGTTGGCCGGGCTCCCAGAGGTGGCGGAGCAGCGCGTCTACGATGCGATGCGTTCGAAGGCCCAGCATTTCCGTGTCGGCCCGGACGGCCTCCTGTGCCTCGCGGAGATTCCCGACGCGGCAAGACTTGAGCAGAATAGGCAGGACATCACCGACCTCTTCGCGCGTCGTTGGGGCCGACCGTCTCCCGCCGCATGGCCCCCGCCGCGCATGCCGACCGTCCGCGAAGTCGTGGTCGCCGAGGTGGAGGACCGTCTCCGGCGCGCCGGGTTCTGTCGGTTGGATCAGGTGGTCGCAGGGGTGCGCCCAGTCGACCTGCGGGAGACGGCCGTCACCGCCCGGGGCGCGCTGCGGTGGTTTAGGCATCAGTACAGCGTGGTCGAGGTGTCCGAAGGCGGTCGGCTCCTCCTGCTCCCCAGATCCGGATCCCGTCCCCTGGAACCCGAGTGCCTTCTGGCCATCTGGTGTGAGTTGTTTCCCGGTGCGCCGGCCCCCGACATCCGTCGTCAGCGCCCGGCATCGCCCCTGAAGTGGCTGAAGCGCCGGGTGCGCGGTTTGCCGCCGTCCAGTTGCGTGGTGGACGGTTCCGCCCTGCCCGTCGCCAGCGCCCAGAACGGTCGGGCGGGCCGCGAGGACGCCATCGCGAGCCTGCGGGCGCTGTGCGCCAGGCAGGGGGCGCGGCGCCGGGATCTCGGACTGCATCCGCCTGCCCCAACGGTTCCACGGTACCTGGAGAACGCGGTTCCCGGGTGCGACGACTGCCTGGTGGGAGTCTCCGACCCCTGGAGCCTCCTGGGTTTGGACCCGCCCGAGGGTCGGGCCGCGGCCGCCCAGGGGCTGCTGCATCTGCGCCGTGTCGGCCGCCGAGAGTTTGTCCTCAGTCAGGATATCGGGCGGATCCTCCAGGACCGCACGTCTCTCACGGCCGTCCTGGCGGAGCGGCTGATCTCGTCGCTTGAGGCGTCCACGCTGCTCGGGCTGAATCTCGCGTCGGTGCGGTTCCTCAAGGAGCACGGGCACCTGCGATCCGCCGGGATCGCCGGATCGCGCTACGTCACGTGGGACTTCTTCCGCAGAGGCGACGTGGAGGCGCTCCAGGGGCGTTGGGGCGAGCTTCGACTGCAAGCGGCCGGCCAAGCCGTCGCTGATGCGGCGGTCCCTTCTTGTGCGGGCGGCGCCGCGTCTCAGGCGGAGGGGATGGGGGATGCCCGTCCCGATCCCTGACCTTTCGCGACGGCGAAACGGGCCCCGTCGCCCACCGTACCCACTTCCCCGGGGTGGCGCGGGCTTGCCGTACGGCGGGTCCATACACCTTCCGAGTCGGTACACCACCAACACGTGTGGTGATGACCGGCCACCTTCTCGGCGTCGGCAGCCCGCATCCTGGGCCGGACGTGACGTCCTGCCAGTCCCCGGCATCCGAGCCGTCGGGAACCGAGCCGTGTCCGCCCCCCCGTGGCGACCCTGGGGCAGTACGTGGTCGCGTGCCCCCTTGGCCGTGCTTCGTGCCCCCGCCTCGGCGCCTGCGGGTCCGGCTCGGGCGAAAGGCCTCGGCGCCAAGGCGGGTTCCCACCGGGCGGCGGTGGCCTCGCCCCACCGGAGCGCCGTCACTCGGCCCGTCTCGAGGTCAACGACGGGATTGCCGCCGGTGCCGACCGCCTTCGCGTAGACCCGCGCCGCGCCGCCGCCGCGCGTTCGGCGGGGTCTAGGGGGAGCAGGCCGCGATCCACCTCGGCGAAGTCCAAGCGGCCTCCCTCCCCTCCCCTTCGGGCAGGCTCGGGGCCCTCAGGCGGGAGGCATGGCGTCCCCCTGCGGCATCACGAATACAGCCGCTTCACCCGTTCCAGGTCGAACGGCTCGGCCCGGCAGGCGTCGAAGATGCGCTGCTCGCGCTCGGCGACCCTGACCACGGCCTCGTCGATCCGCAGGGCGATCTCCTCGGGAATGGTCGTCACGCCGTGCTTGTCGCCGTGCAGCAGTTCGCCCGAGGAGACCTCCAGTCCGGCGACGGCGACTGTGCCGCCGAAGTCCACCAGATGCACGTAGGCGTGCGACACCAGCAGGCAGGAGGCGAAGAAGTGGAAGTCCAGGGCGTGGACCTCGTCGATGTCGCGCACCCCGCCGTTGGTCACCGCGCCGACGCACCCCAGGGCCCTGTGGATGTTGGCCTGCACCTCGCCCCAGTAGGAGCCCACGGGGGTGGGGTCGAGGTCCTGGATGACGACCACGCGCGGTGCGGGGACGGTGAGGACGTAGTCCCAGAACTCTGCGCGCGAGGGTCCCCGCCGCCGGGCATCCGGCTGGGCGGCCGAGATCGTGGCGGTGACCGCGTACCCTATCATGGGCGGCAACTCCGGGTAGATGCAGCGGAGCCCCGGGCCCATGAAGCCGCGGTTTCTGGGACGCACATCGAACTCCTCGACGGCGTTGCAGACGGTCGGCGTGCTGTGCGCCTTCAGCCGCTCCAGCACCTCGGGCGACAGAGGCATGCGGATGTCCTCCTTCACGGTGAAGAGGGAACGGATGCCAGATTCGCGGGGGTGGGTGCCGGTCCTCTGCGCCTGCGGCGGCCCGGCCGCGCCCGCCGTCGCCTGTACGGCAATGCACTATACTGCGTGCGGGGATTCGCGTCCGCGGGGCACTGGGATAGCCGCCACTCCCTGCCCCGTCTGCCCCGAAGTCACGATCCGAGCGTGCGGATGCCGGAGTTCCGCCACCTTGACGTCCGTGGTTCCTGCGCGATGTTCTCCGACTGCCGAGGTGGGGCTAGTGTTACCAGGGTCCTTGGGACATTCCGAATTTGCAGGCACCGAGGTGCGCCGCGCGCAGGCAGCCCAGCGCCGGTTGGAGCGGCGCCACGAGGATGCCCTGGAGACGGCCACCGCATTCGCGCACCGCCTGTGTACCGAATTCGGTGCCACCGAAGTGATCCTGTTCGGGTCGGTTCTGTATCCGGATCGCTTCACATTCCGCAGCGACATCGACCTTGCGGTACGGGGGCTCGGGCCGAGCGCATTCCTCGCCGCGTACGGACAGGCCATGGACGGTGAGATTCCAGTGGACCTGGTGGATCTGGACGGCGATGCGGTCCGGCCAGAGGTGTTGGGGAGCATCGTGAGGGAGGGCCGCCACCTTGAGCCGTAACGAGGAAGTGCGGCGGCGACGGGCGGAGTTGGCGGCCTATCTGCAGGCCGCGCAGCGTCCAGAGGAGGTTGTCCACGACGACCTGATGCCCGACGGTCGGTGCGGGTTCTCGGAAGACCAGACCGCCCAGGAGGCTGTACCCGGGTCCCTCGGGCAGGGACTGATACTCCCCGTAGGTCATGGGTTCCCCGTCGATGACGGCACGATGGCCCAAGCCTTTCTCGCGCGGGTCCGCTGCAGGCCGGTATCGGTACACGCCACCCCCCCCTTGTCTGACCAGCCATAATGTACCAGAACGAGACCGGCCGGTCCGATGCACTCTCACTCAGGTCACTCAGGGATGGCCGGTTGTACGTCGATGTGCATCTCGTGCCGCCTCACGCGAAAGCCCATCCGCTCGTACAGCCGGAAGCCTGGTCGCGCTGTCCGGCCTCCCCGAAGGCGGGCGTGTGCTGGAGATCGGCTGCGGCACGGGACAGGCCACCCTGCCGATGGCCGGCCGTGGCTACCGTATCACGGCCGTCGAGTTGGGCCCTGAGATGGCCGCCCTGGCCCGGCGGCACCTCGCGGCGTTCCATACGGTCGCGGTCCACACCGCCGCCTTGGAGACCTGGCCCCTGCCGGCCGAACCGTTCGACCTGGTCATGGCCGCCACCGCCTTCCACTGGGTGGACCCGGCGGTGCGCTGGCACCGGGCGGCGGCGGCGCTGCGGTCCGGCGGCGCCGTGGCGGTGTTCGGCAGCCGGCACGTGGCCGGGGGCGACGACGCCTTCTTCGCTGCCGCGCAGCGCTGCTACGAGCGGCACATGCCCGCCACGGCGCCCGGGCAGCGCCTGCCTGCGGCCGCGGAGGTGGCGGACGACGCCGCGGGGCTGGAGGCCACGGGGCTGTTCGGCCCGCCCGTATTCCGGCGCTACGTGTGGGAAACCGCCCTCTCGATCGCGGCCTACATCGACCTGCTCCACACCTACTCCGACCACCGGGCGCTCGCGCGCGCGGACCGCGAGGCGCTCTTCGCCTGCCTCACCGAGCTGATGGAGGGCCGCTTCGGGGGCCATGTGCGCAAGGCCTATCTCACACAGCTGATGGTGGCGCGGCGGCTCTGACGGGGAGGGGTGGGTGCGGGCCGCCGGGGGCGCCGCGGCGGGGATCGGTCGTCACCGCCCGTTCACGCCCCGGGCAGCATCAGCTTGGCGAGCAGCCCCAGAATGGCCAGCAGCAGCAGACCGAGCGACCAGTTGCGGGTGGCATCGATCCTGCCCTCCAGATCCCGGCGCACATCGCGGAGTTCGCTGCGCACGTCGTCCAGTCCCCGCCGCAGGTCGTCCAGCCGCTGCAGGATCAGCCACGCCGCGTCCCCCGCCGGTGCTCCCGGCCCCTGCGCCGCCGCCACCTCGCCCTCCAAGAATCAGGATCCGATGTCGCCGCGTGAGACGGAGCGGCGCCTCTGCCCGGCTTCAGGTCCCGACCCGCGTCACCTGGGCGGCCCGGGCGAAGGCTCGGTAACCACACTCCTCCGCCAGCCGGAGGGAGGCGGTGTTGGTCCAGGAGGCACTGTACAAAGGCTCCAGATGTTCGGCGGCCACGGCCTCCGCCCACGCCAGCACGCACGCGCGCGCAAAGCCTTTGCGCCGGGCCGCCGGCAGGGTGTTGATGCCGAGCTCGCACGCCTGGGCCGTCCGCCGCGAACTGTGGGCCACGCCCACCAGGAGATCGCGCTCCAGCATGCCGAAGAGTGGGGCGCGGGCCGGGGCGAGCCAGTACGCGGTCTCGCCCGGCTCGAACGCCTCCAGCAGCGCCCGGTCGTCCCCGCCGAGTCGCCGCACCGGAGTCGTGGCGACCGGGACGGGCGGCGTCCGGCGGAAGACCACCTCACCCGTCCCGCCGGCGCCGGGGTCCTCACCCACCCGGCCCAGCATCCGTCGTGCCCTTTCCCGGAGGCCCGCTCGGGCGTACTCCGGCACATCCCGCCACACCCGCACCTCCGCGCTTCCGACCTCCGCCGCATACAGCGCCCACGGCGTGGCGCCGGCGCACGCGGGCATCTCCACGTCCCCCGGCCGCAGCCGCGGGACGTGCACCGACCACACCGCCTCGATGTGCAGGCACAGGAGGTCGATGTCATCCGCCGCCACCGCGACATTCCTCCTTGCCCGTGCCGCCGTCGCGCGCCGGACGGTGCGACCGGCGGCGGCGAGCGGCGGGACGCGCACGGCCCACACCGCCTCGATATGGTGCCGCGGCAAGTCCAGCTCACCCGTCGTGTCCCCCTGGCCCCCGTCGCTTTGACCCATCCGCCCTGCGGCGTGTGCGCCCTGTTCCGCCACACCCGGGCGAGACGGCGGCGGGGCATCGCCGCGCACAGTCTCCCCGCAGGCCGACGCCTGCGCAGAGGTGGGCTATAATGCGCACAGGCGTACGCCGGAATGTGCCGCGACACTGTCGCGGCGGCAAGGTGTTCTGGCCCGCGCTTCTGATCGCGCGCCTCCGGGATACCCGTCGCCCGTGTCTCCAGGCGCCGAAACTCCTCCCAGCAAGCGTGGTGCGCAACGTGGCAGACTTCCGCATGAACGCGCCGTTTGCGCCCTCCGGGCACCAGCCGCGCGCGATCGCCGACCTCACGGCCGCCTTCCGCCGCGGCGATCCGGCCTCGGTCCTTCTCGGCGTGACCGGGTCCGGCAAGACGGCCACCATGGGCTGGGTGATCGAGCAGCTGCAGCGGCCGACGCTGGTCATCGCCCACAACAAGACCCTGGCGGCGCAGCTCGCCGGGGAGTTCCGCGAGTTCTTCCCCGACAACGCCGTCGAGTACTTCGTCAGCTATTACGACTACTACCAGCCCGAGGCGTACATCGCCAGCAGCGACACCTACATCGAGAAGGACACTCTGCGCAACGACGAGATCGACAAACTGCGGCACAGCGCGACGAGCTCCCTCTTCGAGCGCCGTGACGTGATCGTGGTGGCGTCGGTGTCCTGCATCTACGGCCTGGGCTCGCCGTCGGAGTACCGCGACCTGGTCTGCTCGCTGCGCGTGGGGCAGGAGTATCCGCGGCACCGCATCCTGCGCAAGCTGGTGGACATCCAGTACAAGCGCAACGACGTGGAGCTGTCGCGCGGCCACTTCCGCGTACGCGGGGACGTCCTGGAGATCTACGCGGCCAGCGCGACGGAGCGGGCGATCCGCGTGGAGCTGTTCGGGGATGAGATCACGCGCCTGGCCGAGATCGACACCCTGACCGGCGAGGTGCTGGGCGAGCGGCAGCACGTCGCGATCTACCCCGCCACCCACTATGTGACGGGTCACGAGAACCTGATGCGCGCGGCGGACTCGATCGAGGCGGAGCTCAACGCCCGGCTCAAGGAGTTCCGCGAAAACGACCAACTGCTGGAGGCGCAACGGCTCGAGCAGCGGACGCGCTACGACCTGGAGATGATGCGCGAGGTCGGCTTCTGCAGCGGCATCGAGAACTACAGCCGCCACCTGACGGGGCGCGCGGCCGGGGAGCCGCCCTTCACGCTCCTCGACTTCTTCCCCCCCGATTTCCTCTGCATCATCGACGAGTCGCACCAGAGTGTGCCGCAGATCGGGGCCATGTACGAGGGCGACCGCTCGCGGAAGTCGGAGCTGGTGAAGTATGGGTTCCGCCTGCCGTCCGCCCTGGACAACCGCCCCCTGACCTTCGCCGAGTTCGAGGAGCGCATCGGCCAGACGATGTTCGTGTCGGCGACGCCGGCGCAGTACGAGTTGCGGCGGGCCGCCGGCAACGTAACCGAGCAGATCGTGCGGCCGACGGGGCTTCTGGACCCGGAGGTCGAGGTCAAGCCGACGCGGGGGCAGATCGACGACCTGGTCGGGGAGATCCGCGGGCGGGTGGCCAGCAAGCAGCGGGTGCTGGTGACGACGCTCACCAAGAAGATGGCGGAGCAGCTCACCGACTACCTGCGCGAGCTCGGCATCGCGGTGCGCTACCTGCACTCGGAGATCGACACGCTGGAGCGGATGCTGATCATCCGCGACCTGCGCCTGGGGGCCTTCGACGTGCTGGTGGGCATCAATCTCCTGCGCGAGGGGCTCGACCTGCCCGAGGTGAGCCTGGTGGCGATCCTCGACGCCGACAAGGAGGGGTTCCTCCGGTCGGAGCGGTCGCTGATCCAGACGATGGGGCGCGCCGCCCGGCACCTGGAGGGGCGGGTCGTCCTCTATGCGGACCGGATGACCGACTCCATGAAGGGGGCCATCGGCGAGACCGAGCGGCGGCGCACTATCCAGGAGGCGTTCAACCGGGAGCACGGCATCACGCCGCGCAGCGTGGAGAAGGCCGTGCGCGACCTGATCGAGGCGACGCGGCCCGCGGAGCAGGACCCGAAGGCGGATTCGGCCGAGCGGGCGGCGGGCGTGTCCGCGAAGGACCTGCCGGCGCTGATCGAGCGCCTGCGCAAGGAGATGAAGGAGGCCGCCAAGCAGCTCGATTTCGAGCGCGCCGCGGAGTTGCGGGACGCGGTGATCGAACTGGAGGCGCGGCGCGACGGGCGGGGCGGCGCCGGCGGGGGCGAGGGATCCGGGGGCGCGCGGCAACGGTCGGACGGCGGGACGCGCACGGGCAAGGCGGAGGCGGCGGTCGGGGCGCGGAGGAGCCGGAGGGCGCGGTGAGTGTGGTGCGCCCACCCGGTGGAGCCTCACATTCACCGCCCCGGTCCCCTGCCCCCGAACGACTGCAACGCTGCTGCGACCGGCATGTGCGACGCGTGCACCCACAGGCCCCACAGAGAGGCGGCAGCGGAGACCGGCGGCGCCCTTCCGGATCAGTGGCGTTCGCCGATGGCGCCCGGGGCGAGTGCGATCCCACGCCAGGAATGGGGCGCGGGGCCGGCGTTCCACCCAAGGGCGCCTTCCGCGGTCACCGTCTCAAAGACTCCGCGGGTCGTACAGATCTCCACGCCCGGTAGACCCAGGGCGCTCGGCAGCGCCTGCAGCAGGTCGCGGGCCAGGGCCTCCCCGGAGCCGGCCACGGCCATCCAGTCGTCGCCCGGCACGAAGGTGCCGGTGAAAAACACAGCCGCGCCGCGGCCCCAGGGCCGGTACCAGAGGGCCAGCGGCACGCTGCCGCCGACCGGGGTGTGCGCCAGGCGCAGCAGGGGCACGACGGCCGCATCCAGGCCGGAATAGGCGCGTGCCAGATGCTGCGCGGGCAGGGCGGCGTAAGCGGGCAGGGCCGCAGCGTCCACCGGGCGCACCGCGGAGATCCCGAACAGTTCATCGGCCTGCGTGCCGAAGCCGAAGAGGGCTGCGGCGCCATCCTCGCCCTCCAGGGCCTGGGGGCGGACCGACGAGGCGATGACGATGCCGCCGGCGGCGGCGAAGTCGTGCAGCCGCCGGAGGGTCTCGGGCGCCCACACCCGAGCCGGGGCGAGAAACGCCGCGCGGAGTCCCCGTAGGGCCCCGGCTTCCACCAGGTGGTCGTCGAGCAGTTCAAAGTCACACAGGGGCCGGAGCGTCCGGGCCAGCGCCAGCGTGCCGCCCAGGATGCCGGTTTCCCGCAGCGCCAGATCGGGTAGGGAATGCACGAGCGCGACGTCGTACTTCGGCGCCCTCGCTTTGAGGCAGGGCCGCCCCCGCTCCCAGGCCTCCCATGCGCCGGGGACGGGTACGGCCACTGCACCGCGCCTGGTGACGACGTTGTTCTGGTACTCGTGCAACTGCCTGGCGCCGGATCCGGTGGCGTTGAACTGACGCGCGGAGACCCCACGGGCGTCGACCGCCGCGGCGGGCTCGAAACCGAAAAAGGCGCCGAAGTGGCGTCCGGCGCTCGCGACCAGCCGGGTGAGCATCAGGTTTTGGACATAATCGGAGCCCTCGTTGGTGATGCGCCCCCCCGCCCCGGCGGCGGCCGCCACGCGGCACTGCTCGGAGAAGTCGGAGCCATGGGCCGGAATCATGTCTCCGCCGGTGCAGAGGTAGATCTCGGTTTCGGGCAGACGGGAACGGGCTTCCCGGAGCCACTGTCCGGACCAAGCCGTCATCGCCCCGCGGTACCACTCCACGAAGTCCAGCCAGGCGCGCGGGGAGGGCGCCCGTACGGGCGATGCCGGGGGGAGGAGCGCCTCCCATGCCGGCGGGGCGGCGCCCCAGGCCGCGCGCAGCCCGGCCAGATCGCCGTGACGGCCGCGAGCCCAGGCGCGGAAGTCCTCGAGGGCGTAGTCGTCGCCGCACCAATAGCCCGGGTGCCCGTGGTAGTCGCCGGGCCAGTTGCCGACGGCGGTGAAGATGGCCTCCCCGTAATCCCCGGTCACCCCCAGCAGCAGGGATTCGACCGACCCGCCCGGGCCGTAGCGCTCGGCGAAGGCCGCCATCAGGCGTTGGATCTCCGGGAAGAGCCAGGGACTCCAGATGGACTGCGTGCCCGTCTCGCGGCCGTGCTCCAGGCAGCGGGCGAAGACGCTCCGCTGGCTTTGGCGGAACCAGTCGGGCGTCGCGTACCAGGGGCCGGCGATCAGAAACGGGACCCACCGCAGTCCATGCGCTTGGAGGGCCTCCAGGTCGGCGTCGAACAGCGACCAGTCCCACCGGCCGGCCTCCGGCTCGAAGTCGATCCAGCGGACGTAGGTCTCCACACTGGTGACGCCGGACTCGGCCAGCCGGCGCAGCACCTCCGTGCCGCCCGGCCGGGCGGCGAATCCCTTCTCCATCCCGAGCGTGACTTCCATGGCCCCAGCCACGAGCACCCCTCCACCGGCGGTTCCAGCGTGACCGGCGCTTCCATGCTCAGCAGCCAAGGCCTGCGGGGCGCGCTCCGGGGCTGCGGGGCCGGGCTGGTGCGACCACCCGGCAGCAGGGGACACCGTGCGGCGGCGATCCCGCGTGGGGGAGCCTCGGGTCACCGCTGGGCTGCGGCTCCCCGGGAGGGGCTCCACCCGCCGGCGGGCGATGTGGTGGTTCAGGATGCGGGGGGTGTTGGGGACGGTGCCGCTACGGGTCGTCCGGCGGGGGAGGGGATACGGGCCGCGGGGCGGGGACACGGGACGCCGGGCCGGGGCGGGGACACGGGACGCTGGCCGGCGGTCCTCACCGGAGTCGTGGTACGGCCGGCACACGTGGGACCGCTCGCGCCGGGCCCGGTCGCTCCCACAGGTGCGCCGGGCGAACCCGTCCGGCCCGGGGGAAACCGTCGGACGGGCGACGGCCGGGCCGCACCACTCGCCTGCAGCATTCTCACAGCCTCTTGAACGTCGATGCAGGGAGACCGATCACAGTAGGCGTAACCCGATGCACCGATGGGCGGACGGGAGGGCGATCATGCCGGTCAGGCAAGCGGCCGTGGCCTGGGCGCGGCGTTGGGGCTTCGTGGTCCGGGTCGGCCGCCTCGCCGGGGTCCGCGCCCTCCCCGTCCTGCTGCTCGTCGCCATCGGGCTGGCCGGCACGGGGATGTCCGCGGTGGGGACCTACCTGTCCCAGTACGTCTTCAACGCCCTTGCCCGGCGCGACCTCCACGCCCTGCTCGCATGGACGGGGTATGCCTTCGGGCTCTTCCTCGCCGGGTCCGCCCTGGATCTGTGGCGTGCCGGCATGATCGAGGTCCTGGGCAAGGAGTGGGTGGGCAACCTGCGCCGGGCCGTCATGGTCCACGTGCTGAACCAGGACCTCGCATTCGTGCAGAGCCGCCACAGCGGGGACATCACCTCCCTGATCACCCAGGACGTCCAGCAGATCCAGGACATGACCGAGAAGCTTGTGCTGTGGACGATCTTCGATTCGGTGCGCATCGTCCTCGGCTTCGCGCTGATCGCCCGGCTCAGCCCGCCCCTGTTTTGGTTCACACTGCTGACGGCGCCCCTGTACGCGGCCACCACCAGGCGCGTGCAGCGGGGCTTCTGGAACATCCGCAGCCGCCTCGCCGACATCCGGACGACGATCGCCACCCATCTCACCGAGCGCGTGAGCGGCTTCGCGACCGCGTTGGCCTTCAACCAGCAGGGCCGGTTCGCGGAGGAGATGGAGGCGGAAAACCGCGCCTATGTCTCGGAGGAGATGCGCAGCGACCGGCTGCGCCGCCGGCTGGATTTCCAGAACAACGTCCTGCAGGGGACGCTGCAACACATCGCGCCGCTGTTCGGACTGGCGTTGGTGCCGCACTTCAACGTCGGCGTCGCCGTCGCCTACCTCGGTCTCTTCGCGCAGGTGACCAATCCCTTGCGGTCCCTGCTGGGACTGCCCGTGCAGGCCGCATCCTGCTTCGTCTCGCTGTCGCGCGTGCTGGCGGTCCTGGACGAACGCCCGCGTGTCACGGACCGCCCCGGCGCAGAGCCCGTGCGCCTGCGGGGCGACATCCGCTTCGAGGACGTCCGCTTTCACTACGAGTCCGGGGTCCCGGTCCTGCGTTCGGTGTCCTTTCACATCGGGCCCGGGGAGACGGTCGCCCTGGTGGGGGACACGGGTGCCGGCAAGAGCACCATCGCGGGTCTGCTGGCCCGCTACCACGACCGCAGCGGGGGGCGCATCCTGCTCGACGGGCACGACATAGAACGGATCACCCTGAGCAGCGTGCGCGCTCAGATCGCCGCCGTGGAGCAGGCCCCGACGATGTTCCGCGACACCATCCTGAACAACATCCGCTTCGGGTGCCCGGGGGCGACGCCCGACGAGGTCCGCTGGGCGGCGGGGGAGGCCGGCATCGCGGCGGAGATCGAGGCGCTGCCGCAGGCGTATGAGACGCGTTTGGGGGAACGCGGCGTGAACCTGTCGGGCGGTCAGCGGCAGCGGATCGCGATCGCGCGGCTCCTGCTGGCGGACCCGGCGATCGTGGTGCTCGACGAGGCCACCTCGGCCCTGGACGTGGTGACCGAGGAGCGGGTGCAGCGCGCCCTGGAGAGGCTCTGCCGGGGGCGCACGACCCTCGTCATCGCGCACCGCCTCTCCACGGTGGCGCGGGCGGACCGGATCCTGGTCGTCCATGACGGCGTGATCGCGGAGCAGGGCAGCCACCGCGATCTCCAGGCGCTGGGGGGCCGATACGCGGCCATGGTGCGGCAGAGCGTGGCCGGCCTGGACCTTCTGAGCGGGTGAGGGCAGCCGGCTATGGGGGTAGGCGTCGAGCGCTTGGGGCCAAGGCCTGTCGGGGATGCGCGTGCCGGCCAGGGTGACTGCCGGAGCTCTGCGATCCCCAAGACCTGCATGCCCACGGACGGGCGCCACGTAGCATTTTATGGCCGGTCTGCGGAGCCGGCAGGCGCGAACAGCCCTGCCGTCGGTGTGGGGCCCTCCCGGGCCGAGGAGGGCCGCCCCTTGAGCCGCGCTTCCCTCCCGGTGCCCGTGGGAGGCACCGATGCACACCATCCATCCAGCCCGGCCGTCCCGCCGCTGCCCCGCCCGGCCCTGCCCCACGCGGGGGGGAACGTGATTCCCCGCGTTCACCCGGCGCCGCCCCCGGACATGGGCAGGTGCCGCGCCGGCGTGCGCGCAATGGAAGGGCCGGGCTGCGGCACACCAGCAGTCCTGGCGGGGTGGTTCGCGGTGGTGGTGCTCCGGCGCGAAGTCGATGTCCCATGGATGCCCGTGCCGAACGAGGTTTCTCTGGTGGCCGCCGCCGAGCTTCCCGGTGGCGCCGAGACCACGGCGGCCTTCGTTTTCGCCTTCCAGGGCGAGCGGTTGCTGTTTGCCGATCTGGTCCGCCGGGGGTTGGAGATCCCCGGCGGTCATGTCGAACCGGGGGAATCGCCTGCGGAGGCCGCACGCCGGGAGGTCCTCGAAGAGGCGGGGGCGCGGCTCGGACCCCTCCGGCTCGTGGCCTTTCAACGGCACCGGGTGCTGGCGCCCAGACCACCGGATTACCGGTTGCCCTACCCGGACAGCCACATGGCGTTTTTTGTGGCACGGGTCACCGGGCTGGAGGAGGTGACGCCGGACGGAGAGACCGCCGGCCGGGCGCTCCTCGGGCCGGCACAGGCCTGCGCCACGCCGTGGGTGCAGCGGCATCGCCTGCTCTATGAGGAGGCCGTGCGCATCGCGGCGGATGCCTGCACAGCGCCGTGAGCGGGGATTCCGGGGGACCGTCCGCACGGCGGCGCGGCCGCCCCGCATGGAATGGGTGGCGCCGACGGGCCCCTCCCTCGAGGCTCCTCGTCAGGCGGACAGCGGCGCACGTCCACCGTGGGCGGGACACGCGCGTCGATCGGGACCTCCCGGCCGGTGAGTCGGGCCCACCGGATCACTCCACATGGAGCTTGGCGGCCCCGGGCGACAGCGGTGGTCGAAGGGGGGCGGGATGCCGCGGCGTCTGCTTCCGCCGGTTTGGGCCGGAGGCGGGCGCGGGGTCTCGGAGACCCGGGCTTCGGCCCAGCGCGGTTGCGGCCCCCGGGCACACGCCTCAGCGCTCGATCCGCCGCGGACCGGTTGCCCGACCGCCCTCGGAATGTGGCAGACTGTGTCGCATGGGCGCCCCGCCCAGCCCCCGCATCCGCGAGTGGTCGCCAAGGCCGGCGGGCGCGCGCCCGCGAGCCGGCGGGCCCGAAGGGAGGAGTGCCGTTTTGCAGGCGATTCTGCTCGCCGCGGTCGCCGGAGTCGTGCAGGGCGTGGTCGAATGGCTGCCTGTCAGCAGCAAGACGATGATCACGCTCATCTTCGCCGCCGGGGGCTACTCGTTTGGCCAGGCGTACGTGATGGGCCTCCTCGCCAACTTCGGCTCGTTCTTCGCCGCCCTGTGGTTCTTCCGACGCGACGTCGCCTCGGCGCTCTGGGGGCTCCGTCGTCCCCTGGCGCAGGCCGACGACGCCCGGCTTCTGCGCTTCATCGTCCTGGCGACGGTGGCCACCGGCATCGTGGGGGTCCCGGTGTACGCCGCCGTGAGCGGCGCCTTTTCGGCGACGACCGGGCAGGTGGCCATGGTGGCCATCGGCGCGCTCCTGCTCGTCACGAGCGGCGTGAACATGTGGCGGGAACGCCTGGCCAAGGGAGCGGGATCGGCCCGCCGGCCGGCGGGGCAGGTGCCCGGCCCGGTCGTCTCTCTGGTGGTCGGCGCCTGTCAGGGCTTCGCCGCCTTTCCCGGCATCAGCCGGAGCGCCAGCACCGTCACCCCGCTGCTGCTGTCGGGCTTCGAGGTGGGCGAGGCGCTCCGCCTGTCGTTCGTGCTGGACGTCGTCGCCCTGCTCGGCGCGGGGATCGTCCCTCTCGTCACGGGCAGCGGCGGGCTCAAGGCGGTGGCGGGCGTGGGTTGGGCGCCGGTCGCCGTCATGCTCGCCGTGTCGGCGGTGGTCAGCTTCCTCACCATCGGCGGCGTCCTGCGGCTCGCCGCCCGGCTACGCGGCTCCATCGTCACCCTGGCCATCGGGCTCGTGACGATCGCCGCCGCGCTCGTCCTGCCGCACTGAGGGGATCCCCACCGTGCCCCCCCTCCTGCACCGGAGCGGGAGCGGCGCGCGCCGACCCGACCGCGGCCGTTTCCCGTGCCCTGTCTCGTCCGGCCATGGGGAAGCGGGGGAGGCATGCGCCGTCCGCACGCTCGCGCCGGGTGCGGCCCGCCCCAAGCCGAACCGCCGGCGGACCGATCGCTCGTGTATCCGACGGCCGGCGACGAGGCCCATCCTGACGCGAGGGCGTGGTTGCGCTCTGCCACCATCCGTTTAAGTCGGCGGTGTGCCCGGAATCGTTCTTTCTCCCGGTCGCTTGGCAGGTACCGTGTCCTCGGGTGCATGCCGTGGGGTCGTGCCGTTCCTCCGCCCGGGTGACAGATGCAGGGGGACGCGCCGAGCGCCCTTCGTGGCGCCACCCGTTCTCGGTAGAACGGCTGGGTGGAGAATGTCCAAGTGGCGGATATCACCGCGGCACCCCCGAGGACGAGCAACAGCCTTCTCGAACCGGTACGCGGTGATCCATGCGCTCGGGCCCGATCGTCTTCAGTTCGCGAGATCTGGGTGGCCGCTGCCAAAGTCCTCTTTTGGGAGGCCACTGCTTCCGGGCCCCTTGTCCCCCAAGGCCTTAGGCTCCGAACCCGCCCTGCGGAGCGACTTTTGCAGCGCCGTCCTGGAGAGCGGGCCACGGCCCCCGTCCCGGAACACGGGCCCGGCCTGATCGGCCTTCAGTGCTGAAACGGCGACTCATATAGCACGCCGCCGACCGTGCTGCCGGTTGGTCCGTCCTCGCTGAGGATGGCGGAGCATCCATTGCGCTTGGCGGTGGCCCATAGCATTGCGTCCCAAAAGCTGAGGCGATGCTCAGACACGCCGGTCAGGGCCAGCGCCACCGTTGCTCCATCGAGCGTGAACACGCGCCACGCGGAGCCGAGAACGGTGACATCCTGCCGCACCGTGTCGGCAGGACGACCCTTACGGAGCAGAACGCTTGCGAATTCCGCCAATACCTGCGTCGACAGCGCCCCTGTGGCACGCTGCCGGCGCAGCGCCTCGATCGCCACCGTCTGGCGCGCCACGTCTCCGTCCACGCCCGCCGCATACACCACCACGTTGGTATCAATGAGGGTCATGGCCGGACCTCGCCGTGCGATCCGCATACAGGTCCTCGCGCCGCCAGGCGCGGGGTCCCGAGGCCGAGAATTCGGCGGCCCAACGTGCCAGGAGGTTTTCCCACTCGACGTCCGCGCCCTGTGCCTGTGCGAGGCGCATCTCCACCGCCTCACGTATCAGCGCGCCTTCGGACTTGCCCGTCCTCTCCGCCAGGCGCTTGAGGGCCTCTTCCTGGCGGCGTTGCAAAAAGATCTGCTTCCGAACCATGTTCATCCTCATCACGCCCCCTCGGCGACTACATATAGAGTATGTGTTGGTATCGCGCCTGGAACAAGGGGCGGACGTCCACGGGTCGCGGAAACCCGTCCTGACGACACCGCACCCGGTGTTCGGTGCGGCCGTGCTCAGGGCGTCCGAGCCTCCGCGGTTCATCCGGCATGCACCGGGCGACGCACCGCCCCGCTCGCCCGCAGCCAGGCGACCGCGGTGGCCAAAACCTCGTCCCGGCCGGCGCGCAGCCCCTCCGCGGTCGGTTCCGCCGGCACATCCGGCTGTATGCCCACCCGCTGGAGGGGGCGGCCGTCGGGCCACTCGATGGCCTGTCCCGTGAACCCCACCCCCACGCCCCCGGGCAGCATGGTGGCGGTGAAGTCTCCGTTCACGCCGTTGGTGGCGCTGCCGACGAAGGTGGCCCCGACGGCCGCCAGCAGCATCGCCGTATGCTCCCCCTGGCTCAGCGTATCCGGCCCGATCAGGCCGACGATGCGCCCCTCGTATTGCCACGGCCCGGCCGGCGCGACCGTGGCCCTGATCGTCCTCCATCCCGACCGGCCGACCTCGACCAGCCCGGGGGAGATGGGTTGGGGGCCGATGTCCCGCCCGCAGAGCACGGGGCGGAGGCGTACCACTGGACCGGCCCCCGGCAGATGCGCGGGGCCAACGCCCACGCGCCGCCCAACGGATAGCGGCGCAGGTCGAAGATCAGCGCGGGCGTGTCGCGCATGGCCTCCAGGGCCTGGTCGATCTCTTCGGCGCGCACCCGTGCCAGATCGATGTAGCCGAAGCCCTCCGGGAGCGCAGCGACAGGCGGCACGGCGGGAGGGTGCTCGTCAGCGCCGTCCCGCGTACGCCGCAGGGCGATGTCGCAGATGCCTGCCTCCGTCCGCAGGGTGAGGTGCGCATGGCTGCCGTCGGCCCCCTGCAGGAGGCGGGCATCCACCTTGCGTTCCAGCGCCTGTGGCGTGGAGGCCGACAGATGCGGCCGGAGGGAGGCCCGCCGTTCCGGCAGCGCCACTCCGTCCACTGCCAGGACCTCATCGCCGGCGTGGACCCCCACCGCGCCGGCGGCCGGGTCGGAGACGTGGCTGATTAGCGTCCGACCCCCGATGGTCCGCACGGCGATCCCCGGGACGGCGTCCCCGAAGCGGGTTCCGAGCGCCGCGCTCCAGACGTTGGCGTGCGAATCCTGCAGGCCTGCCGCCATCTCGCTGACCGCCAGGCCGTAGGCGACGGCATCGGCGGCGGCCGCGCAGCGGCGTACGAACCCGGGCAGGGCCTCGTCCCAGAACCGGTCCAGGCGGTCGTGATACGGGTAGAGGTGGTGGATGACGCCCCAGAGGCGGAAGGCGGCGAGGAGCCGCAGGGGGAGCGGGGGATACGGCGTGTCCCCGTACACGCGCTCGCGCAGGCGGTTCCCGCCCCAGGCGGCTGGAACGTCCCCTGGGGCCCGTGGGCGCTGAGGCGGAGCCAGCACGGCGCGCAGGGCGGCGGCGATCGACGGGTCACGGGCGGGATCGAGGCCGGTATCGGCCCGAGCGTCCGGATCGGGCAGCAGCGCATCCGGCTGGTAGCCGATGCGGCCGTCCGGCCGCTGCCATTCCCCGGTGCAGATGTCCACCGCGGTGTCGGGGTCCAGCATGAGGCGGCGCGGGTCGGTCGTGCCCGCCGGCCGGACGGCGCCACCGTGCACTACGACGGCCACGCCGGCAGCCTGCAGTCCGCCCAGGACGTCCTCCACGCCGCGGGTGTGGGTGCCGGTGAGCACCACCAGCCGGGGCTGACGGTCCAGGTCGGGGTCCCAGTCGAGGGGCTGGCCGTAGTGGACGGTGAAGCCGGAGGTGTACAGGTTGCTGCCCGGTCCGTGCTGCGGGACATGGCCCTCGTGGTACCGGTACCGAACGCCGCAGCGCGACACCGGCTGTCTGAGCAGCCGGGGCAACCCCGTGACCAGACCCGCCTGGAGATACTCGCAGGCGGGGTCGAGGGCCGAAGGCCGCAGGCGCAGGTCGAACACCACGGTGGCTGCGGCCGCGGCTTCGGCGCACGCGGCTTCGAATTCGTTGTCGCGGGCGAAGGCGTGGAACTGCGCCACATCCCGGGCCACCACCACGGCGGTTTGGGCGTCGCACCACCGGCAGTGCGGCTCGCGAGGAACGGCGGCCGACGGCGGCGCCGTCCGGACGGTTTCGGCTTCCGGGATGACCCGGCCGGTGTTGGGATCGCCGAGTGCGGCCAGCAGCACGTCGATCGCCGCGTGGTGGTCCTCCAGCCGGGCGGCGGACAGGACGCGCGGCACGGCGTTGAGAAACGCGGCGTCCCAGTCCAGATCCTCCCGGTAGCCCGGGTAGGGATGCAGGAACTTGATCGCGGCCCACAGCCGGCCGAAGGAGCAGAGCCAGGCGAGGGTGCGGTCGTTCACGAGGCAGACACCCCCTTCGGCGGGCTGAGTCAGCGGATGATCGACCGGAGGGATTTGCTCCGGCGTTCAGCAGTCCTCTTCGCCTGTCCCGGGGTCCGTTCATGCTCGCGCCACGGGCAGGATGATCGCCGACGGGTGATCCGGGTCGTGGAACACCCGCTGCTCCGCCCGCAGGAGCGTCGTGGCCGTAGCGAGCGGCTCGCCGCTGCCGGGGTTGCGGGCGAAACGGGGATGGGCGCCACTGGCGACCAGCAGGCGCAGCCGGTGCCCGCGCCGGAACCGGTGCGCGGCGGGCCAGAGGGCGAAGCGGACGCGGAGCGTGCCGTCGGGCTCGGGGGAGGGGCGGCCGGGGACGAGGCGCAGCAGGGCGTCGCAGATGTTGAGGGACTCGCCCTCGGGGTCCACGTCGCAGAGGCGGGCGAAGAAGTCCGTGTGCGGCAGGCTCGAGCGGACGAACAGGTCCGCCGTCACCCCACCGGCGACCTCCATGTCGTCCTCCAGCGGGGCGCCGGTGTAGGTGAGCACGTCGGCGCGGGCCTCCAGCGGCCGGTTGTCCACGCGCGCGACGCCGTCGTTGCCCACGGGGCCGGCCAGGTTCGGGGTGGGGTCGGCCGGATCGTAGGTGTACCGGTCAGGGTCCGAGGGCGTCGGCGGGGCGGGGGAGAGACCCCCGTCCGCCTGCAGGTACCAGGGGGCCGGTTCCGTCCTCGGGGGCCAGGCCGGCAGGTCGCGCCACTCGTCCGCCCCGGTGACGAAGATGCGCACCGGGTCGGGCCGGAGACCGCTCGTGTCGCCCAGCAGGTGGGCCCGCAGCCATGTCAACGACTCACGGATGCCCGCCGGCGTGCACTCGTTGTCGGCGTGCCGCCACGGGCCGACCGTGAGGTGGGGGGCGCGGCCGGCCTCCCGCAGCGCCGCGTAGTCGCGCAGCAGGGCGGGCAGCAGGAAGTCGTACCAACCCCCGAGCAGGTGGACCGGGGCGGTTACGCTCGGCAGGGTGTCCTGAAAGCGACGGTCGTTCCAGTAGCCGTCGCCCGGCTCATTGTGGGCCAGCCACTCCTGCCAGAACGGCACCCGCCTCCCGGTGACGAGCCGGTCGAGGTCACGGAGCGGCAGGTGGCCGCACAGACGCCCCAGGCGGCGCTCGGCCCGCCGCCCGCCCAACATCTGCCGCAGCAGGGCGAAGGGGCGCTCCTGCCGGGCATTCTCCGCGACCCAGCCCAGCATCGTCTGGAGCGAGAACGACTCGCCGGCCAGTCCGTAGAACGGGGCGCGCAGGTCGGAGGTGGTCACCTGGGCGGCGATGGCCCGGTGCTCGGGGCCGGCGTCCGCGGCGATGGCCCACTGCACCATCCCCAGATAACTCGGGCCGAAGGTGCCGAAGGCCCCCGGGTACCAGGGCTGCCGCCGCATCCAGGCGACCGTGGCCAGGCCGTCTCTGCGCTCGTCCGGGCCGAACGGGTCGAGGACGCCGCCGGAGCCGAACGTCCCGCGGCAGCTCTGCAGGAGGACCTGGAACCCGCGCTCGGCGAAGGCCCGGCCGCAGAGCAGTCCCCAGAAGCCTCGGCGCCCGTAGGGCGACCGCACCAGGATGAGCGGCGGGCGGCCGCCGCCGCGGGGGAAGTGGCGATCGGCCAGCAGGACGGCCCCGTCGGGCATGGGCACCGAGATGCTGCGCTCGACCTGGATGTCGCGGGTCTCGGGGGGCGGGAGTTTCAGCCACTCCTCGAGCATGTGGCTGAGAATGTTCATGGCGGAAGCCTCCTCGCGGCTGGTGCCCACCCCTTCGGCCAGTGGCGGCGCCGAAGGGACCTTCGCGATGAAACGGGGGGAGGCGGCCCCGGGCGACCTGCGCCCCACGGCATCTGGGGCGCCGATCCCGGGGTGCCGGGGTTTCACCCGCCCTACCCCGGCGGGCGGGGGCTGTTCATCTTACCGAGCGAAGCCGCCCCGGGTCCCTCGTCATGGCCCGCGCCCGACGGTGCCTTCGGGATGCGGAACTCCGCCGGCGTGGTGGGCTACGACGGGGTCCGCCTCTCGGTGCCCGCGGGGCGGGGCCGGATCCTCAGAGGCGCGTCCCGTTGTGCCGCATGCGCAAATTTGCGCATGGCGCAAATAATGTATCATGGGCGGTGATGGCCAACCAGCGCGCTGCCGGGGATCCGGACGCCCGACCAGGCCTACGGGAACGCAAGAAGCAGGCGACGCGCCGGGCGTTGGGCGTGGCCGCGCTCCGCCTCGCCGTCGAGCGCGGGCTGGACAACGTCCTGGTCGAGGACATCGCCGCCGCGGCGGATGTGTCGCCGCGGACGTTCAACAACTACTTCGCGAGCAAGCACGAGGCGATCTGCACGCTCGGGGTCGACCGGGCACGGCGCATCGGCGACGCGCTCCGCGGGCGACCGGCGGCCGAGCCGTTGTGGGACGCCGTCACGGAGGCGGTGCTCCAGCACTACGACGGCGCCGACGGGGTTCCGGACAGGGCCTGGATCGCCGGGCTCCGGCTCGTCATGGGTGCGCCCGAACTCCAGGGCGAGTATCTGAAGGTGGACGCGGAGATGCAGCGGATCCTCGCCGAGGCCATCGCGGAGCGCGTCGGTGACGACAGCGAGGGCGACATGCTCCCGCAGGTGCTGGCGGGCGCGGTCACGGCCGCCTCCCAGGTGGCTGTCCGGCGTTGGTTGCGCACCGACCCGCCAACCCCGTTGCGGCCCCTGATCCGGCGCGCGCTGCAGCAACTGGCGGCGGCGTGTGCGGGAAGTCCGGAGCCGGGGCGGTCGGACGCGGGACCCGCGGGTGGATGGGCGTATCGGGAACCCACGGGAAGGTGGGGGTTGGGGTGCGACGGCCCTCCGGCGCGAGGCGCGCGCGACCCACAAGGTGTTCGCTTTCGTGAGATGGCGGGCGCGAACGCATTTCCCCAGGCCGCGACAAGCGCGGCCCAAATGATTCCCTCCGCCGTCCCCACCCGCCCCACCGGTCGCCTCCCTTGCCCCGGCATCGCCCCGGCGTCTATACTCGCGACGCGATGAGCGGCCGGTGACGCGGAGCCCCGGCTCCAGAGAGCAGGCGGCGGCGGGGGCGTCCCGCCACGGTGCGAGCCTGTGCCGGGCGGCGTGCACCTGACGGCCGCGAGCAAGCCGCATGGATCCTGCGGCCGGTCCGCCCTCCGTTAGCGGGGCGTTGAGATGGCTGCGGCCCGCTGGGACCGCGGCCGAAGACGGGTGGCAACGCGAGGCGATCCTCGCCCCTTTCGGGGGTGCGGGTCGCCTTGTTTCGTGGTTGCGGAGAGGGGGTGGTGCCCGTGGATGCGGGCGGCGACGACGGTGATCCCCGGATGACCGACAATTGGAGGGGTTACGTTGGAGCGTACGCTGTGCGCCGAACTTTCGTCTGCGGGCGCCTCATCCCCGTGCACCGTGTTCGGTTGGGTGGCCGCCGTCCGCCGTCTCGGTGCGGTGACGTTTGTCGTCCTGCGCGACCGGAGCGGCACGTGCCAGGTGGTCCTGGAGAGTGGAACCCCGCCGCCCACCGAGGCGGTGGTGCGCATCGCGGGGGTGACCGCCGCCGAGCCCCGGGCCCCCGGCGGCGTCGAGCTGCGGGGCACGTCCGTGGAGGTCGTCGCCGCGCCGGCTGTCCCATTGCCCTTTGCCCTGCACCGTCCCGAGATCCCGGCGGCGCTGGAGACCATCCTGGAGCATCGCGGCGCCTCGCTGCGGCACCCGGGCGAGCGCGCCGCCTTCGCGGTGCAGGCCGCGCTGACCCGCGGCTTCCGGCGGCACCTGGACGGGCTCGGCTTCACCGAGACGCATACCCCCAAGCTGGTGGGCGGGGCCACCGAGGGCGGGGCGGAGGTCTTCGCCGTCGACTACTTCGGCCACCCGGCCTTCCTGGCGCAGAGCCCCCAACTCTATAAGCAGGTGCTGGTGGGGGCCGGTTTCGAGCGGGTCTACGAGGTGGGGTCCGTCTACCGCGCCGAGCCGCACGCGACGGCCCGGCACCTCAGCGAATACGTCAGCCTCGACGCCGAGACGGAACTCTTCGCCGGCGGCGGCGCAGGGGCGCTCATCGCCCTGGAGCAGGGGCTGCTCTCCGCCATGTTCGACGAGGTGCGGGCGGCATGCGGGGCGGGGTTGGAGCGGCTCGGCGTCCCGCCGCTGCCCGACCCGTCACGGGCGGCGGTCGTCACGCTCGCGGAGGCACTGCGCGTGACCGGACGGCCGACCCTCGACCCCGAAGGGGAGCGCCTCCTCTGCGCCCGGTTGGGGGAGATGGTGTTTGTCACCGCGTGGCCGGCCGCCGAGCGCCCCTTCTACGCCCTCGAGGCGGAGTCGGCGCCCGGTCTGACCGAGTCGTTCGACCTGATCCTGCGCGGGCTGGAGGTCACGACGGGCGGGCGGCGCGAGCACCGGTACGAGCGGCTGACGGCGGCCATGCAGCGGCGCGGGGTGCCGGCGGCGGGGTTCGAGGACTACCTCGGGGCGTTCGCGCACGGGATGCCGCCGCACGGCGGGTTCGCCATCGGCCTGGAGCGGTTGACGGCGCGGCTGCTCGGGCTGCCCAACGTGCGGCGGGCCAGCCTCTTCCCGCGGGACCGGCATCGGCTGCGGCCGTAGGAGGCTCCCGCAAAAGTCCTCTTTTGTGGGAGCCTCAGGCCCGGTCACCTGTCCCCCAAGGCCTGCGGCTCCGACCGCAGCCCGCGCAACGACGTTGCGGCGCCCTCCTGGGTGGGTCGGCAACGGCGGGCCGCGGGGGGGGCTCCCCAGACAAACGCCGCAGCGGTGGCGGAGGCGTCGGCGGAGGCCCTGGGCAGGGAGCCCCCGGCCGGAGTGTCCGACCCAAAAAGCGTGCGGGTGGCCGGCCGCGGCCGCCCGCCGCCCGGGGGCCCAGGAACCGGAGCCGGAGAGTCCGGCAAAGGCGGACGTGGGCAGGACTCTCCCAGGCCGTACAGGAGGGTGGCACGGCGAACGCCGACCCGGTGCCACCTCCCCCCGCTCGCCGGCGGTAGCGGCAGCCTTCCCGCGGTGGCCGGTCTCCGCGCGCCCTGACCACGCCCCCCGTCACCCGGGCAGGCGCCGGCCCATCAGCCGCCCGTCGAAGGCGTACGTTTCTTCGCGGAGCGCCTCGGCATAGCGGTGCGCCACCTCTGCCGGCAGGCTGCCCCCGTGCATGGGGTGGATCCACCGCGGGCCGAGGCCCTGCACCCGCTCCACGACGCGGCGCACCGGCGCCTCGGCGGCGAAGATGCCGGAGTTCTGGTAGAAACGGCACATTTCCCGGCTCAGGTCCTCCCGGACCACGGGCGGCTGGTCCCCGGGCTGGATGAACAGGTCGGCCGGGAACAGGCTCGCCGTCGACTCCTCGAAGACCATGAGCGAATCCCAGTGGTGCACGTGCGGCGTCTCCAGGAAGCGCAGCCGGTGGCGGCCGAGGTCGAGCACATCCCCGTCGCGCACTCCGCGCACCGGACCGGCGAAGTCCCAACCGCGCAGGTTGACGCGCGCCCCGACGTCGCTGCAGACCAGTTCGGCCTGCGGCGCGGCCGCGACGAACCGCCCCATCCCGCCGCACTCGTCGGCCTCGAAGTGGCCGATGACGATGTGCCGGAGGCGGGCCGGATCGAGCACCTCCGCGACGGCGCGGCGCACCTCTTCGTACATCGGGTGCACCCCGGTGTGGATGAGGACCGGCCGCTCGTCGTCGATCAGGAACTGGTTGAAGCCGATGCCTGAGGCGTCGGACGGGGGCGAGGAGAGACGGTAGATGCCCTCTGCCACCTCATCCACGCGGACCATGCGCGCCACCTCCTGCGTGAGCGGCCCGACCAAAGCGGCGGACACTCCTCCGGCCTACTCAGGCCGACCCGTGCACGGGGTCTCCCGACCGTGGGCTTCGCGCCCGTGCCAATGATGTGGCGGAACATATTTTCGCAGACGCGGAGCCATTTCCTCCCTAACGCCCGGGGCTTCGTGGGCGGACCCGGCAATGCCGGCATGCGCCATCTGGATGGGGCAGCCGTGGGCGGATGGCCCCGGCCGCCGGCACCTGCTCCGTCGCCGCGGGGAAGCTCAGCCCTGCGGGCCACCGCGCCGACCTCGTCCGCGACGGGGCTGCGCCGCGGTTGATGCATTCCGTGGTCGCACGTGCCTTCGGCACGGAGACGCCGGACGAAGCGGTGGTGGACGGATGGGCTCGCGAGTTGGATGAGGACGAGGCGGCAGGCAGGCGCCTCACGTCGTTCGCCTTCCTCACCGCACACCGGATCTTCCCGACGGCATCGCACCTGCCCTCGCTGCCCGCTGCCCGCGGTCCTTTACAGGCGCGCGCGCTGCCCGGCACGGGCGAAGCGGGGATCGCCGAGCCGGAAGCCGTCGGGGTCGGTCCCTCTGGTCAGAGCGAGGTGGTAGGCGAACAGTTGGACGGGGATGAGGGCGGTGAGGGCATGGAAGGGCTCCGGTGCCTCGGGGACGGGGATGTGCACGCAGTCCGCGGGGGCGGCGGCGGCGCCCACCCACAGGCAGCGGGCGCCGATGTCGGCGGCCATCTCGGCGAGCCCGGCGAGCCGCTCCGTACCGGGGCCGCCTGAGGCGATCGCGACGAAGAGGTCGTCCGGCCCGGTGCACTGGAAGGGGCCGTGCAGCAGGCTCTCGACGGCCATGCCCTCCGCCTGCAGGTAGGAGGTCTCCTTGATTTTGAGCGCCGCCTCGGTCGCCGTCACTGCGTCGGGGCCGGCGCCGGCCAGCCAGATGCGCCGGCACCCGGCGTGGCGCCCCGCCGCCGCGGCGACGTGCAACTCCTGATCGAGTGCCCGGCGCAGGGCATCGGGGATCGCGGCGGTGAGCGCTTCGTCCGCCAGGGCCGGGACGGCGCCGAGCGCACGTCCGGCGGCCGCCGCTAGGGCGGAGAGCGCTGCCACGGCGCCCGTGTAACTGACGGTGTGCGCCGAGGACTTCTCCTGCGGGACGGTTGGGAAGACCGCGGCGGGTGGTGAGTCGGGTAGCGGGGCCCCCTGCCCGCAGATCATGGCCGTGCGGCAGCCGGCGGCCTGTGCCCGCGCGCGCGACGCCACGCTGTATGTCTTGCTCCCGCGGTGGCTGATCACGACGACCGTGTCGGCAGGGGTGAGGGCGGGACCGTAGAGTGCGAAATCGAATGCGGCCACCGCCTCGGCACGCACACCCGCCGCCAGCAGGCGAAAGAGGTGCTCTCCCATCAGGGCCGCGTGATACGAGGTGCCGGTGCCCACCAGGAAGATCCGTCCGTCCGGATCCATGCCGGCGGCGAAGTCCGTCGCGGCCGCCGCGCTGTGGTGGGCCACGTCCCGGAACGCCTCCGGCTGGGCGCGGATCGCGTCGTACATGTGGAACGGATGACCGGAGCGCGCCTCGTTCATGGTCGGCCCGGTTCGCCGACCGGGCGGCGGGGGCCTGCCGGGGTCCGCGGTGCGGGTGCGTCCGGCGGCGGTCGCCCTCTAGCGCACGACGGACGGCGGCGCGACCTGGTCGCTGGCCTCCTCCGCTGGGGCGACGACCGCGGGTCTCGTTCTGGCGCGGGCCGATCGCGGCCGGTTCCCCCGCCGCCCACCCGCCCCTGCCCACCCGTGACGGGGCGTTGGACGGAGTGGCGCGGCACCGTCGCCCGCAGGGGCGCCGGGGGCGTCATGCGGGCGGGCGGCGTGACCGGCGCCGGGCCGCCCACCGCATGGAGGCCAAAACGGGCGCTCGCCGCGCCTCGACGAGAGTGTCCGAGGCGGTGGGCGCCCCCGCCGGCCCACGGTCCGCCTCCCACCGATGTCTCCGGTCTCTGCGCTTCGCCCCGCGTCCGCGGCCGGCGTGCACGAGCGCCGTCCTCCACGCGTCAACACCCATGGGGGTCACATCTTCTCCCCCCGGAAGTAGGGGCATGGGTACACAACCGATTCCCCGTCGCGGCCAAGTCATATCACCCGCAGATGCCCATATGGAATGGTGCAGGAGAAGGATGGCCACAGCAATTGGAAAGACAAGCCATGTGGCGGTCCTATGGCATCTGTCTGGACAGGGGGGGCGGTTGGATGCATTCCGGCGGAAACGAACCCACTCAGGCGTCCGGGGATCGTCGATGCCGATGACCGCACAGGTGGTGCGCGCAGGGGCCCGTGTAGCGCGCCCGGGCCGGCTGCGCCGGCGGGAAGCTGTGCACTTCCACCTGTTCCTCCTGCCGTGGATGGTGGGGCCTGGCGTTCATCGTCTATCCGGTGCTGGCCTCGCTCTATTTCAGCTTCACCCGCTACAACATTCTCCAGCCGCCGCACTGGATCGGCCTGGCGAATTACAGACATCTGATCGCGAGTCCCTTGTTTTGGAAATCGCTTGCCATCACGCTCTATTACACGGTGCTCGCCCTGCCCGCCACCCTCCTGCTCGGGCTGGTCGTCGCGTCCCTGCTCAACCTGCGCGTGCCCGGCATCCGCGTCCTGCGCACGGTCTACTACCTGCCGACGCTGATCCCGCCGGTCGCCGGCGCCCTCCTGTGGACCTGGCTGCTGAACCCGCAGTTCGGTCTGATCGACTATGTATTGCAGCGCGCCTTTCACATCCACGGGCCGGCCTGGCTCGTCTCGCCCACGTGGGTGATCCCGGCCATCGCGCTCATGTCCCTGTGGGGTTTCGGGGGAAGCATGGTCATCTATCTCGCCGCGATGCAGGGCATTCCCGAGGAATACTACGAGGCGGCCCAGATCGACGGCGCCTCCTCCCGCCACCTCTTCTGGCGCATCACGCTTCCCCTGCTCACGCCGGTGATCTTCTTCACGGTCATCCTCGGGCTGATCGGCTCATTCCAGATTTTCACGCAGGTGTACGTCCTCACGCAGGGCGGGCCGGACTACGCCTCCTATTTCTATAACCTCTATCTATATGAAAATGCCTTCGATTACTACAAGATGGGCCTCGCCTCGGCGCAGGCCTGGATCCTCTTCCTGATCATCCTGGGGTGCACGCTGCTGCTGTTCCGGAGCTCCGCCCTCTGGGTCCACTACGATCGCTGAGTTCTCCAGGACGCAGTGGGAACGAGTCCGTGGAGGAGGGCAGCGTGTGCAAGGGGTGTACCGATCCGCCGTCCCTCCTTCCCTTCCGCGGCGGCTCACCGATCGCCGCCGGCGGCAGTTGGTGCGGCGCACGGCTGCTTTGCTGATCCTGTGCGCCGGCGCCCTGGTCATCCTGGCCCCGATCCTGTGGATGGTCTCGGCCAGTTTCGAGCACATGACCCAGGTGCTCTCGTTTCCGCCGACGATCATCCCCAGGCCATGGGATTTCTCCGCCTACCGCCGGGGCTTCACGTTCCTGCCCTTCGCCCACTATTTCTGGAACAGCTTTTTCATCGGCGCCATGAGCAGCGTCGGCGGGGTCCTCTCGGCGTCGCTCGCCGGCTATGCCTTCGCGCGCCTCCGTTCTCCGGACGGCCACGTGCTCTTCATCGTCATGCTCTCCGCACTCATGCTGCCCTACACGGTGACGATGATCCCGCAGTATGTGCTGTTCAAGCACCTGCATTGGATCAATACGTTCCTGCCCCTGTGGGTGCCGGCCTGGTTCGGCGGCGGTGCCTTCTTCATCTTCCTCTTCCGCCAATTCTTCCTGACCATACCGAGCGACGTCTTCGAGGCCGCACGCATCGACGGATGCAGCTATTTCGGCCTCTATTGGCGCATCTTGCTCCCCCTGTCCAAGCCGGTGCTCGCGACGGCGGCCATCTTCCACTTCCAGTTCGCCTGGAGTGACTTTCTCGGACCGCTCATTTACATCAACAGCACGTCGAAGTACACCGCCAGCCTCGCCCTGAGCCTGTTCCAGGCGCGCTACGGCGCGACGCCGTGGAATCAACTCCTCGCCGTGTCGCTGGTGGCCATGGTGCCCCCCGTACTCCTCTTCTTCGTCGGACAGCGGTATGTGCTCTCGGGCATCGTGGTGACCCAGAAATGAGCGGCATCGATGCGGGTGGCGGTGCCACAGGGGGTGGCCGCTCAGGGGACGGATTCGGGGTGGATCGGCCGGCGATTTCAGCGTCGGTGGACCAACCAGCCGTTTCGGAGCGGCCGGCCAAGCCGGAGCCATGGCGACAGGCAGGGGTGGCCTCGGGGGTGGGAAGGGCAGGGGCGGCCGCCTGGACCGAAACGGGTGGCACCCAAACAAGTGCTCTGTCTGGTCGGAGCGGGCATTCATGGGACGTCGGCGGCCGGCGCGGGTGGGCCATCCCACCCCGACCAGCGGGGCGGTCGGTGACCGGCCGCGCGGCGGCGGAGGCATGCCCCTGGGAATGCCTTCGCGGGGCTCGGGGCTCGGAACCGCGTGCGAGGAGGCCGAGCGAGAGAGGGAGGGTACCGGGACATGGCGTTGGGGCACCCCGGCCGGATCGGGTCCCTGGTGGGTTGGATGCTGTGCGGCATGCTGGCGTTGAGCGGATGCAGCGGCGGAGCCGCAGGTGGCGGTCCTCATACCGGAGCGGCGGCGCAGCCCGTCACCAAGACCCTCGTCTGGCTCGTGCCGACCGATCCCCTGCTGGACCCTTGGGCCTCCAACATCGCCGCTCCCATGTTCGAGAAGGCGCATCCCGGGGTGCAGATCCAGGTCATCAACAGCCCGCACAACAACCAGAAGATGCTGGCCCTGGAGGCCGCGGGCACCCCGCCGGACGTGTTCACGGACTGGGGATCGACCAACTTCTCGCAACTCTACTCCCAGCAGGCGCTGCTCGATCTCACCCCCGAGCTGAAGGCCGCCAACATCAACCTGTCGGCGGTCCTACCCTCCGTGATGACCCACTACACCGTCAACAACAACGTCTTCGGCGTCCCTTGGCTGGCGAACGAACTCGTCATCGCCTACAACGCGACGCTGTTCCAGAACGCCAAGATTCCCCTGCCCCCAAGCAGTTGGACGGACACCTCCTGGACCACCGCCCAGTTGCAGGCGGACGCGACGGCGCTGACCCACGGTCGCAGTAACGCGGCCACGACCACGTGGGGCGTCGTCATGGGGCCGGCGCGCAGTCTGCCCTGGCTGTGGGGTGGGGACTTCTTCAACCCCACCGGGGGACCGTTCCATTCCACGGCGTACCAGACGCGGCAGATCACCCAATTGGCCATGACAAACTCGCGCGTCGTCGCCGCGATTCAGTGGTACGTCGATCTGATCAACCGATACCACGTGAATCCCCCGGCGCAGGACATAGCGGCCCTGTCGACGCTCGGGGCGCCCATCACCAGCGGCAAGGTGGCCATGGACGAGCTGGCGGCCAACGCCATCGTGCGCAACGCCACGGCGGATAAGCTGCCCTTCCAGTGGGGTATTGCGCCGATGCCTTACGGTCCGGCGAATCAGGACACCGGCTGGATCAACGAGAATGCCTGGATGGTGAGCGCCAAGACGGCACACCCCAAGACCGCCGCGGAGTTCGTCGCCTTCCTCGCGACGCTGCCCGGCGACCGGTCTCCGGCGGTATACGGCTTTCTGGGCCCGACCAAGAGCTCCTTTGAGACCTGGAGCGCGCATGCCCGGTCCCTTCCGGGGTTCGACATGCCCAAGGGCGGGCTCACCGCCGCCGTGTGGGACGGCCTCCAGCGGCCGCTGATCTACAACCCCGGGGGCTCGTTCACCGACAGCGCGCAACTGGTGACGGCCTGGACGCAGCTCATGGAGCCGGTGTACGTGGGCAAGGAGACCGTGCTCACCGGGCTTGAGTTGGTGCAGGCGCAGTACGCGTCGATCGTGGGTTGTGGGGCTTGCAAGGGGTAGGGGGTGACCGGGACGCCGGCGCAGATCGCGGGGCCCCCTGGCCCAGGCCGTCGGATGCGAAGCGGGCCCGGGCGGGAGCGACGCCGCCAAGCGGCAGGGTGTGCCAAGCCGCCGTCGCACCGTCATTCTGAGACGGAGCGTCACACCGCCTCCGCCATCCCCGCAACCGGTGCCAAGGTCGGTACGGTGGAGTGCCGGCCCCCGCCGTCGGCGCCGGCTCTGTCTGCGGCCGCCGCGCGCCGGTGGTACAGTGGGGCAGGGGGGTGACAGTGTGCACGATGCCCTGCGCGGCTACTTCGCCCGGCGGGGGGATGTACGTCTGGCGTTCCTCTTCGGCTCGCTCGCCCGCGGCGAAGCGCACCCCGGCAGCGACGCGGACATCGCAGTCGCCTTCGCCCCGGGCATCACCGGCAAAGGATTCGAACACCCGCTGTATGCGGTGGCCGCGGACACCCCCGTGCTCGTGGGCCGCCGCGTCGACGTGGTGGACCTCGCCGCCGTGCCGCCGAACCTCGGCTATGCGGTCGCCGCCGAAGGTCTCCTCCTCTGGGAGGCCGAGCCGGGATTGGAGACGGACTTCCGGGCGTCGGCGTTTGACCGGTATTTCGACACCGCTCCGCTGCGCCGCGTGCGCCAGGCCTACCTCCTTGAGGATCTGCTGCGCCCATGACCACCCTGCGTCGGGACGCCATCCTGAATCGCCTGGACGCGATCCGCCGCGCGGTGGAACGCCTGCGCCCACATCAGGCCGTCTCGCTGGAGGCGTTTCTCGCCGACGGCGACGAGCAGTGGGTGGTGGAGCGCGGTCTGCACCTGGCCGCGGAGGCGGCCCTGGACGTCAGTAACCACCTTGCCGCCGCCCGCCGGCTGCCGGCGCCGGAAGACTACCCGCAGGCCATAGACCGCCTGGCGGACGCCGGAATCCTACCGCGCGACTTCGCGGCCCGCTTTCGCCGGGTCGGGGGCTTTCGCGACCTCCTCGTCCACGCCTATCTCGACATCGATCCTCGTCAGGTCCACCTGATCCTGACGGGTCATCTCGAGGACTTCCTCACATTCGCGCAGCACATTGCCACCTTCCTCGCACGCCCGGAGTAGGGCTCCACCTGGGATCCCTCCGCTGAGGCCGCGCCGATGCAGCGGGCTCCCGGGAGCACTCAGGGGCACACGGGCAGGCATGATGCCTACGAAGGTCAGTTCGGCCACCCCTTTTCGGTCCAGGCGGCTGCCCCGCCCCCTGACCCAATGGCTCTGGCCTCTGCCGCCGCTCCGAAACGGCTGGCCGACCGAAGCTGAAATCGCCGGGCCGATCGACACAGGCGGGCAGATCGGACGTCCTGGTCTGGGCGCGCGGGGCGGCGGCCCGCCGGCCGTGCCCCGCTTTGGCCGCCCCGGGGTCGGCCAGGCCACGCACGGGTGGAGTCGCCGATACGGCCGGTACGCCTTCCGCCGGCGAGGCCGGCGGCCGCCTCGCCAGCCGACGCGCATGGATCCGCGTGCAGGTGCCCGACCGGCCCCGGTGAACGAAGGGTACACCGTTGCGGCGGATGGCGGTGATGGTGCCCGCAGCGGCAACTGCCGGCTCCGTGCGGGGCGCCGCTCAGACCGCGGCGCCGACGGCGCACCGGGCATGCATCCGTTGGGCTGCAGAGGGGGGGGCGGCTGGCGGGGCGGGTCGCGGTGGTGGCGGGGGCGACGCGCGGGGCGGGCCGCGCCATCGCGGTTTCGCTGGGGGCGGAGGGCGCCACGGTGTACTGCACGGGGAGGAGCGTCCGCGGTCAACCGGCGACGGCGGGCCGGCCCGAGACCATCGAGGAGACGGCCGAGATGGTGGCGGCCCGCGGGGGGGCGGGGCATCGCGGTCCGGGTGGACCACACCGACGAGGCGCAGGTCCGCGATCTGTTCGATCGCGTGCGTCGGGAGCAGGAGGGGCGGCTCGACATCCTGGTCAACGACGTCTGGGGCGGCGACGAACTCTCGGAGTGGGGGACGCCGTTCTGGGAGCAGTCGCTGGAGAAGGGCTTCCGTCTGCTCGACCGCGCGGTCCGCTCGCATATCATCACCAGCCGCCACGGGGCGCCGCCGATAGTGGCCCGGCGCGAGGGCCTGATCGTCGAGGTCACCGACGGGATGACGCTCGGCTACCGCGGCACGCTCTTTTACAGCCTCGCCAAGATCGCGGCCATCCATCTGGCCGACGCCATGGCGGCCGATCTGGACCGGCACCTCGGGGAGCACCGCGTCACGGCGCTGGCGGTGACGCCGGGGTGGCTACGTTCGGAGGCGATGCTGGACGGCTTCGGGGTGACCGAGGCCACGTGGCGCGACCAGGTCGCGAAGGACCCGTCGTTCGAGCACTCGGAGACGCCGTACTTTGTCGGGCGCGCGGTGGCCGAACTGGCGGCCGACCCGGAGGTGCGGATCCGGGGCCGCCGGGGGCGGGCCCTCAGTTCGTGGGATCTGGCGGAGTTGTACGGGTTCGACGACGTCGACGGACGCCGGCCGAACTGGGGGCGGTTCTGGGCGGAGCACCATGCGGAGGAGCGGTAGGGGAGCGGGGCCGGTCGGCGGCCCCGGGGCGGGTGGGGCGGTGCGCCGGATGGCGGGATGGGGGCCGGGCGGTCACAGGGCAGGACGGGGGGACCGGTACCGGGGGCAGCCTGGGGGCGGGCACCGGGCGAGCATGGCGGATGGATGGCGTCGCGGCAGCGGTGTGGGGCGGGCGGCGGCCGGGCAGCGACTGCGGCGGGGAGCGGCAGGCGGCCACCGGGCAGGGGTGGTTGGCGGCCTGGGAGCAGTCGCCGGGCGGTGAGATCGGGGCGGACGGCCTGGCATCCCGCGCGCCGGTTCCGCTGCGGTGCCGGTCCGGGCGTGAGCTCCCAGCGGGGAGGGATCTGGGGATGGGCGATGGTCTTCCTCGGATCGGCGGGGCGGGATCCACGGCCCGTTGGAGCGATGCCGTCGCTGAGGCCGACTGGATCGGCGGGCGCCTCGCGCCCTTCGGTTCCGGGTCGGCCGCCTCGGTCATCCCGTGCGGATTCAAGGCCTATGCCCGGGTGCTGCATCCCGCTACGCGCGCCCGCGCGGGAGGGCCCGGTCGGGTACGCTGGGCCGAGGTGGCGGCCTGGAGCGGGCTGCCGCTCTGGCAGGACGCCCGGTTCCACTCGGTCGCGTTCCCGGCCACGCCGCCCGCGGCCCCAGCCCCCTGGAAGCAGGGTCCCCTGCGGGGGACGTTGGATGCGGGTGACGCGGCGGCGCTCGCGCATATCCTCCGCGCGCACACCGCGACGCCCGAGCGGTGCTGGTTCTGCCTGTGGGACGGGTACGGCTGGGAACACCGGGCCCGGCTCGCGAGCACCCGGGTGCCGACGGCGGGTGCCGGCCGTACGGGTACGAGCTCCGATGCGTCTGGTCTCAACGCTCCGCCCGAGGATCCGCCGGACCCGATTCCTGCCGAGATGCGCGCCGGGCCGCGGGTCCGCCTGCCCCACCGGGACTACCTCCTGTTTACGGGCCCCGTCGAGGCCGCGTCGGCCTTCGTCGGCCAGGAGCATCAGACCCCCAACCTCTGGTGGCCGGCGGACCGCATTTGGTGCGTCGCTTCGGAGATCGACCTGCCCTGGACCTACGTCGGCGGCTCGGAGCAGGCCGTCCGCGCGCTGTTGTCCGATGCGCGCATCGAGGCGCTCCCGGCGTCGCCGGGCGATCCCCTGTGGCGCGTGGAGGGGTGGGTGGCCCGGATGGTCGAGGGGGCGGCCCTGTCCCTCCTCGGCACCGGAGCCGCGGTGGTCCACACGTCCCGCGGGACGGTGCGGGCCTGGCTGGACGCGCCGGGCGGATCGGCGGAACACGTGCTGAGGACAGAGGGTACCGGCTCGGACGGCGCTGCGTTCGGGAACTGGTGCAGAATCGCGGCGGCCGATGCGGACGGCCTGCGCCGGGAACTCGCGCTGCAACTGACGCCGGCCGTGGTCCGTCTGGCCGGCGAATAGGGCGCCGGCGCCGGCGGGCCGCGTCGGATGCGTGCCGGCCAGGAGTGCTACCGCACGGCGGTCAGGGCGATCGCGGCGGTCGTGCCGCCCTGAGACGTCGCCGTCCCCGACGTCGCGGCGGCGGGCCCGGAGGCGGCGCAGGTGCCCTCCAGGACGCACGCGGCCGGTGCCGCCGCGTGGACCGGGGCAGGACCGCGGACCATCTGCCAGGCGATGAGCACCGCCGCCGCCAGCAGCGCGAGTTGCATGAGCCCGGCGAGCACACGGCCGCCGATGCGGCCGATGACGCCGGCGACGAGCACCAGCACGGCCGCCCACGCCCAGCGGGGCACCGTCGGCGGGACCCGGGCGTCGATCCACGTCGCGGCCAGCGCCGCATCGTGCAGGAGCGGCGACCAGAGGTGGGCGATCATCGGAGCCCCTCCCTTACGGGTGAGGTTGTACACCCCCATTATGCCGTATTGCGTGGGGGCGCCGGATCGGGCGGTGGGCAAACTCGGCCCACGCGCCGGCCGGCCGCCGGGGGGGCGATGTTCCGATGGATGCAGCGGCGATCGGGAAAGGGGGGCGCGCATCACGCGCCCCAAAGCCGCCCCCCTTCCGAGACGCCGGCCGGACCGCACCGTATACTTCGCCTGATGCACGCCCCGCCAGGCGGTTCACTGGAGGCGGTGCCCTCGTCCGAGCAGACGGCCGGATCGGCCCGGCCCACCGTCCCGCCACCCCACACCCCGGCCGGGTGGCGATCGCTGCATTCCACGGCCCGCACGCTCATGTCCGCCCGCTTTCTGCGCAGCATCGGTCAGGGCGCGCTCGTGGTCGACTTCATCCTGTACCTGCGGGACCTGCACTGGTCCGCGGTGACGATCGGTGTGCTTCTGACGGCCGCGGGCCTGGCCGGCACCGCCCTGATGCTGGTCAGCGGCGTCCTCAGCGACCGCTTCGGGCGGCGGCCCTTCCTCCTCGGTTATCAGGTGGCGACGGCGGTGGGCTCGCTGGCCGTGGTGCTGGACCCGCGCTCGTGGGTGCTGGTGGGGGCCACGGTCCTCCTCGGCTACGGGCGCGGGGCCAACGGTGTGGCGGGACCGTTCGGGCCGGTGGAGCAGGCCTGGCTTGCGCAGAGCGTGGAGCCGGCGCGGCGCGGCCAGGTGTTCAGCCTCAACGGCGCCCTGGGCTTCTGGGGGATGGGGGTCGGCTCGCTCCTCGGTGCCGCCGTCCCGTGGTTCTCGCACCTGCTCCCCGGCGGCGCCGCTTACGAGCCCCTCTTCGTGCTGTCGATGGCGGTCGCGGTGATCAACCTCTTGCAGGTGGCGTCGATCCGCGGCGCGGACCTGGCGCGGCGCCCGGCGGGGGCCGGTGCGGCGCGAGGGGACGGCCGCGGGGCGGGGGAGGGTGGTCGCGCGCCCGAGGGGCGTTCGGGTGCGACAGCCCCGGATCCCGCGGCGCGGCCGTGGAGCGGCGACGAGCGGGAGGTCCGCCGCCGTGAGAACGTCGCCATGGCGCTACTGACCGCGGTGAACTCCGTCAACGCCCTGGGCATCGGGTTGTTCAGCCCCCTGCTGCCTTACTGGCTCAGCGTGCGTTACGGCGTGGGCGGCGGCGCGATCGGGTCGGTCTACGCCCTGACGTTTCTCCTGACCGGCATCTCGTCCATCGCCACCGGCGAACTGACGACACGCATCGGTCTGGTGCGCGCGGTCGTCTGGGTCCGGCTGCTGGGCGTCGTCCTGCTGGCAGCCATGCCCCTGATGCCGAGCTACGGCTGGGCCGCAGCCATCTACGTGCTGCGTTCGGTGTTCAATCGGGGATCGGCCGGTGCGCGTCAGGCGTTCGGAGTCGGATTGGTCCGGGACGAGCGCAAGGGACTGGCCAGCAGCCTGAACGGCCTCTCCATGCGCCTGCCTTCGGCCGTGGGGCCGGCCATAGCGGGCTGGCTGATGGAGGGCGGCTCCTTGGATCTGCCGTTCTACCTCGCCGCGGGCCTGCAACTGCTGTACGTGGTGCTCTTCGGGACGGTGCTCGGCCGGTACGATCGCCCGGCGGGGGCGGCCGCCGCGGCAGCGGATTAGCGACTGGGGCCGGTGGGGCGGGGGAGCGGGGCGTCGGGGCCGGGGCGGAACGGGGCCATGGCGGTGCGGTGTCAGCAGAGGCAGGCCGGGGGGCGGGCGACCCGCGTCCGGCGGTGCGGCCCGGGAGCACCGGCACGATGTCGCTACTGTACCGGGGGGTGGCACGTTGGCGGAGGGCACCGCGGACGCCGCATCCCGAGCGAGGCCGGCCGCCGTGGCGTCGGTTCGGGGCAGGGGTGCCGGGACGGTGGTGCTCCTGATACGGCACTGCAGCGCCGGATCCCGCGAGGCCTGGGCCCGTGACGACGGTCTCCGGCCGCTCGACCGGCGGGGCACCGCGCAGGCGGAGGCGCTGGTCGGGGTGGCGGCTACCGTCGGTGCCGACATCCGGCGCGTCCTGAGCAGCCCGTTCCTGCGTTGCCGGCAGAGCGTGTCGCCGCTGGCGGAGGCACTCGGTGTTCCGCTCGAGATCGAGCCGAGACTGGCGGAGGATACGGGCGATGCCGCGACGGGCATGATCCGCGGGCTGGGGCCGGGGGGCGCCGTGCTTTGCAGCCACGGCGACGTGCTCCCCCTTTTGCTCCGGCGCCTGGCCGCCGAGGACGGGTTGCCCCTGGGGGCGAGCCCTCGCTGTGAGAAGGGCTCGGTCTGGGTGCTCACCGGCCCATCGGCTTCGCGGTTCTTCGCGGCGCGGTATCTGCTACCCCCGGTGTGAGGCCGGCGCCGTTTGGGGGGTCCTGGGGGATAAGGGACCGGAGTGTGAGAGGGCCGGGGAAACGGGGATTTCGCCACCGCCCTCTCACTCAAGCCGCCCTCTCATTCAAGCCGCCCTCTCACTCAAGCCGCCCTCTCACCCAAGCCCCCTCTCACCCAAGCCGCCCTCTCACCCAAGCCCCCTCTCACCCAAGCCGCCCTCTCATTCAAGCCGCCCTCTCACTCAAGCCGCCCTCTCACTCAAGCCCCCGTGGGGTCAGCCGCCAGATGCGGTAGGAGGCGCCGGACGCCACGAGAGCGGCACGCACTCCGGGGAGATCCGGGCCGGGCTTGGACCAGAACGCGGCCATCACGGGCCCGCTGCCGTCGACCGGCCCGGTGTCGGAGTCCAATACGAGGAACACCCGGCCCCCGGGACGGTCCGCGGTCCACTCGGTCGTCCATCGCCCCAACTCCCGCGGGGTGGGGTCGGGGTTGTAGGGGTAGGCCTCCACGTCCTCGGTCGTCCGCCCGAGTTGGAAGTTGATGATGAAGGACGCGTTGCCCACGATGAGGTCGGCGCCGGTCGTGTGCTGGGAGAGCCAGCGCATCATGCCGCAATCTCCCGCCGCCCCGGCTGTGCACCACGGACCTGCCAGCGCAGCGGGGACGCGCGGATTCCGTACCGCCGACGCGCCCCAGCGCAGCCCGTGCCAGAGAAGGACGGCGCTGAGCGGCAGCAGGGCCAGTTCACGCGTGGGGCGCCAGGGGACGAAGGAGAGCAGCACGAGGGCCGCCAGTAAAGCCGTGTAGAGGCTCGGCGCCAACAGGCGGGGGTCGATCGGGTCGAACAGGTAGCGGGCCCGCCACCCGATCACGACCGCCGTGGACAGCAGTGTGTCGGCCACGAGCATGCCCGCCAGCACGGCGCGGGGCCGGAGCGGCTTTCCGGCGGGGGCGCGGCGGCGCCGGGCGGTCACGGGCAGCACCACCCCGAGCCCGGTGCAGATGCACAGAGCCACTACCAGACGGGGACCGGAGCCGGGGGCCGATGCCCCGTTCCCCGCCGTCAGAAACCAGCCCGCCACCTGGTGGAGCCCGCCCAGGGTCATGTGGAGGGCGCCGCCCAGGCCGGTGCCGGCCCGCAGGTAATGCGCGCCGAGGCGGCCCGTGATGGCGATGCAGGCCGCGGCCCACGGCACGGTGGGTAGGGCGGCCCCCAGGGCGGCGGCCACCGCGCCCCGCCGCCGTGCCGGGGAGCCCGGGGCGCCGAGGAGGATGGGCAATGCCAGCGCCGCCGGCAGGAAGGCCCCCGCCGCGTAACGGTCGAGGAAGGCCAGCCCGGCGGTGAAGGCCTGGGCGAAGAAGAGACCCGGCGGGGCGGGCCTCCCCCGCGCCGCCATCCGGGCGGCCCGTGCGGCCAGCCAGTAATGGAGCCCCAGCAGCGCCAGACACACCGGTTCAGACCAGCCAAAGCCGGCGACATAGAGTGCCGCCGGGAAACCGGCGAGCAGCGGCACTGCGGCCCAGGGGACGCCGTCGCCAGCGGTGCGCGACGCCTGCACCCCGAAGACCGCTGCCGCCGTGAACGCCAGGCCGCTCAGCACGAACTCGGACCAGGGCAGCGTCAGGCCCAGGGCGTGGCCGACGGCCACCAGCGCAGGATAGAGCGGGGGCCATTCCCCGCGGAAGCGCCCGGGCGCGGTGCCGAAGGCGAGGATGTTGCTGGTGAACCAGTGCCCCCCGTCGAAGGCGCGCGCCAGCGCGGCGTAGGACATGCTGTCGTTGGAGAACGCGAAGCCGCGCGCGGCGACGTAGGCGGCCCAGAGGGTCGCGGCCAGCAGCGCCGTGGCGGTGGGCACCGCGTGGGGGTGCTGCCGGCGCCGGCGGGCCGCCTTCGGTGCCGGTGTTGTGGCGGGCGAACGCGGCCCTGGGCCGGTGGTGCGGTCCGCCCCGCCGCCGGCGGCGCGCCTGGGTGCCCGGTTGCGCGCAGCAGCCCCCATCCCGGTCACGACGGCGACCACGGCTGCCGCTCGGGCCGTCCGGGGCGGCGCGCGCCCTTCGCGCCGGCGCGCCGGCCGCTCCTGCCGCGCGGGTGCGCTCGCGGTGGCATCGCAGATCACCTCCGCGGGGGCTGGATCGGCCCCCGGCAGGCGGGCGGCGGGCCGGGCCGGCATCGGAGACAGGTGTGGCGACTCCCGCTTGGCGCGCCGGCGCGTCTGCGGTGCGGGCCGGGGCGCAGGGCTGCCTGCGAAGGGGGCTGGCCCGATGAACGATAGCACCCCGGGTGGCGAGGAAATGGCGTTGTACGTCGGGGCGGAAAGTCGAAGAAGGAGTGCGGAAGCGCCGGGGAACGGGCACGCGCCGGGTGGTCGAGAGGGCCCGTGCTGGCGGCTGAGAAGGAGATAATTTGCGACAGTGGGAGGATATGGGATTACGATGCCGAACCGACCGCCGGGAGAGTGAGCGCTGTGACGCTGGACGTCCGGTTCTGGAACCGCCTCTACTGCCTCGCTTTTGACGACGTGGCGCGCGAGATCTGCGACATCGAGGGGGGCGCCGACCCGGAGGTCGCGGGCGCGCGCAAGCTGACGGCGCAACTCCTCCACTGCTTTTCAGGTGCGGAAGCGCCATATCCGGACGCCTCCCTGGCCCGCAGATTCGACCGGCTGTTGCGCGGCACGCTGTTCGTGCGCTTCGGCGAGCGGGTCCTTTACTGGATGGACCGCCTCTCCGAGGTGGAGGACGAGTACCAACGGCGTGTCGACGTGCTGCGCGACCGTCGTCTCACCGCCGAGGACCTGATGCCGTACGTGGACCGGGTGGAATGAGCGGGTGGAAGTCCGCCACAGGGTAGATGCCGGCCCGGGAAGCGCCCCCGCCGTGGACGATGGCTCCTGCGCTGGGAGGGGGCTTTCCGGGGCCGCGGGGGTCGGGCGGAGGGTGTCCCGTACCGAGAGTCGGGGCACGGGTGGGCGCCCCCGTCGCGGCCCGCAGGTCCCGCCGGGCAGCGGCGAGCGGTAGAGGCAGAGCGTGAGGGGCAGCGGCACGATGCTGTCGGCCTTCCCCCGTATCCCGAGACGTCCGCCGGGAGGCCCCGGGCCGCCTCTTGGCGCAGCAAGGCGCCTTGGTGCGCGCCCCCTTTCGGGCGCCACCCGGCGGCCGGTTGGCGGGTGTGTCGCTAAGGGGGGATGGCCCGTGCTCGATCTGACGGCGGCCCTGTTGGTGGTCCCCGCGGAGTGGACCGGCCCCCGGCTGCAGGCGGCACGCGTGCTCGTGGAGGAGGTGGAGGCCCGCAGCGGGGTCCGTTGGCCGCTGGTGCATGCGCGGCAACCCGCCGGAGTGCCGGCGGTGGTCCTCGCCGAGGCGCCGGGCGCGCCCCCCGGCGGGCCGGCCCGGCCTGCGCCCAGCGGCCCCGTCCTGGGCCCGGAGGGCTACCGGATCGCCGTCCGACCGCCGGAGGGCGGTGCACCGGACATCCGGGTCGAGGGCCGGGACGCACGCGGGGTGCTCTTCGCGGTGGGCTGCCTGCTGCGCCACCTGCACATGGGACCGGGACGGGTCGGCCTGCCCGCGCCCCTTCATGTCCACAGCTCCCCGCGCCTTCCCCTGCGGGGCCACCAGTTGGGCTACCGGCCGAAGAACAACACCTACGACGCGTGGTCCCCCGCACAGTTCGAGCGTTACATCCGCGAGTTGGCCTTGTTCGGCGCCAACACGATCGAGCTTTTACCCCCGCGGACCGACGACGCCGACAACAACGCGCTGATGCGGGTCTCCAAGGGCGAGATGCTCGCCCGCCTCACCGCCACGCTGGCCCGTTACGGTCTGGGCGCGGGGCTGTGGTATCCGCTGATGGCCGCCAACTACCGCGACCCCGATACGGCCGCAGCCGAGACTGCGGCCGCCGACGCGGTCTTCGCCCTATGCGCCCGGTTGGACAGCGTCTTCGTCCCTGGCGGAGATCCCGGCCACACCCCGCCGGACGTGCTGTGCGCCTTCCTCGGTCGGCTGGCCGACGTGCTGCGCGGCCGGCACCCACAGGCCGAGCTCTGGATTTCGGGTCAGGGGTTCCGTCCCCCGCAGTTGGCCGAGCTGTTCCGCCTGCTGCAGGAGCAGCAGCCGGGTTGGCTCACGGGGATGGTCTACGGCCCCTGGACCGCCTGCACCCTGGCGGAGTTGCGCGAGGCGCTGCCCGAGCGCTATGCCCTGCGCCTCTACCCCGACATCGCGCACACCATCCACTGCCAGTTCCCGGTGCCCGCCTGGGATCCGGCCTTCGCGGCCACCCTGGGCCGGGAGCCCATCAACCCCCTGCCCCTGAGCCAGGCCCGCATCCTGCGCCGGATGGCGCCGGGCACGGTGGGCTTCGTGACCTATTCCGAGGGTGTCAACGACGACGTTAACAAGTTCATCTGGACGGCGGTGGGCTGGGACCCGGATGCCGATCTGGGGGAGGTGCTCCGGCAGTATGCGCGGCTCCTGGCGGCGCCGCGGCACGCCGACGCCCTGGCCCAGGCGCTCTTCGCCCTGGAGCGCAATTGGCAGGGCCCGCTGCTCACCAACACCCAGGTACCGCTGACGCTCGAGCAACTGCAGGCCATCGAGCGGGCGGCCGCCCCGGACGAAGCGGGCGCTTGGCGACTACAGTCCGCGCTGTACCGCGGATATTACGATGCCTATGTGCAGCGGCGCCTTGTGGCCTCGGTCGCCCGGGAGGCGCGCGCGGGGAACTGGATCGCCCGGTCGTCGGCGGCCGGCGCCGACGCCGCGCTGCAGGGGGCGCGGCAGGCGCTCGCCGCCCCCGTGGACGATGTGGCGCCCGGCTGGCGGGAACACATCCACGGGCTGGCGGACCGGCTCTTCGCCGGCATCGGGCTGCAGCTCAGCGTGTCCCGCCACCGGGCGTCGGCGGAAGAGCGGGGGGCCAACCTCGACGCGCTGGATGCGCCGCTGGGGGACGGGCCCTGGCTGGCGGCGACGTTGGACGGCATCGCGGCCCTGCCCACAGAGGCCGAACGCGCCGGGGCGCTGGCCGAACTCAGCCTTGCCCACTCCCCGGGGCCGGGAGGCTTCCTCGACGATCTCGGGCATGAGGGGGCACAGCCCCACCTCGTGGGTGCTCCCGTCCCGCCCGACGATCCAGCGTTCCTGCGCTCCGTGCTCCTGGTGCCGACTCCCGCCGCCCGGCCGGGGGCCGCGCCCCTGCCGCAACTCTGGCGCACCGCGGCCGAGACCCTGTACGGGGTGCCGCTGGTGCTGGCCTATTCGCACCTGGACCCCCGCGCCCGCTACCGGGTGCGGGTGCTCTACCACGGCCGCTACCGGGCCGCGGTCTCGCTGGAGGCCGGCGGCATCCGGGTCCACGGGCCCCTGCGTCCCGGCGATCCCCCCACTCCGGTCACCTTCGCCCTGCCGGCGGAGGCGACGGCCGGGGGGAGCCTTGTCCTCACCTGGCGGTTGGAGGAGGGCCGGGGCATCCAGGTGGCGGCGGTCTGGCTCCTCCGGGACGAGGACGACCACCGGGCGGACGGGGGGAGGGGGGGCGGTTGTCGTGAGGGTTGAGCCTGCGCGAGTCGCGGCGGCTGAGTGTGTTTACTGGGGGCGGCGGCCGAGCGGTTCCGTACCGCCGGGGCGCGGTCGATGACCCTCTGGTGCTTCGCGCAGGGACCAGCCGCGGGGTTCTACGGCCGCCACGGCGGCACGCTTGTCGCCGGCCGGCCGCGGAACTACGGCGGGCGGTCCCTGGATGTGGCGGCGTATGCTTGGACGGACCTCTCCACGCTGGATGGGGGGGCTGATCTCGCCCGCCCAGGGGCTCCGGCCCGGAGAGAGATCCAGGGTGAAGGGCAGCCTGCCGGGAGGCGTCCGCCGGGGAGGCGTCCGGCGATCGTCCGCGCGGTCGCGGCCGGGGGTTCCCCGGCACCCCGAGCGCCGGTAGACCCGTTCAGGCCGCGCCAGGGGCGCGTGTACACCGCCGGCCCGACCGGGTATCCTCTCTACCAGGATCTCGTAGCGGGGGGATGGGCGTGGCCGACAAGGGCGGCATCCGGGCCGGGGACGCGGATCGCGACAGCGTGGTTCGGCTGCTGCAGCGCCATTACCAGGCCGGCCGGCTCACCGTGACCGAACTGGAGGAGCGTACGCAGCAGGCGTTCGCCGCCCGCACGCTGGGCGACCTAGCCCCGGTCATGGCCGACCTGCCGGAGGAGGCGGCGCCGCCCGCGCGGCCCGCGGCCGCTCCCGGTCCGGCCACGGTCGAGTGCGGTCGGGGAGGCGGTCGTCCCTTTTCACGCCAACTGGCGTCCTTCGGCGTGACCATGCTCGGTCTGGTCGCCATCTGGGCGCTCACGGGGCACGGTTACTTCTGGCCCGTCTGGCCCATGCTGGGCTGGGGGATGGGGTTGGCCTCCCGCGGGCTCAGGGGCGGCTCGGACCGGTCGCGCCGCCGTTTCGCCGCCTCCCGCTGGTAGGCGGGGGGCGCGGCGGGATCCTGAGGTGGACCCCGTTGTCAAGACAGTCTGGAGGGTCCCGCTAAGCAATTTCCCTCCCCTCCTTTATGGCTATATTACCCAGGGTTATCCTGGATTAGCGTCCTTGCTGGTGCTAATGGGCATTTGTTCACATCCCTGACCACCTCCCTGCGGTCGATAGTTGACCGGACGGTGCCACCAGCCAGGGGGGTCACGGGCCGCGGAGCCTGGCCGGTGAGTGTGGCGGGCGCCATAGCCTGGGCCTGGCGGCAGGCCATCCTGCCGGAGGGCCGGGGGTTCCGGCGCCCGCGGAGGCTCGACCGGCCGTTGCCCCCCGTCGCCTGGCTTACCCCTCTGCCCAGACCCGCCCGGGCTAGCCGCGCCCCGCAGTGGCATCCGCCTTCCCGGCCGCGTACACCTCGGCCGGAGTCCGGTAGCCGAGCGATTGGTGGAGCCGCCGGTTGTTGTAGAAGCCCAGCCACGTGCCAACCCCGGTACGGGCCTCCCGGGGCGAGCCGTACTCGTGCAGGTAAACCTCCTCGTACTTGAGACTCCGCCACAGCCGTTCGGTGAAAACGTTGTCCAGCGCGCGGCCCCGGCCGTCCATGCTGATGCGTACGCCGACGGCGGTCACCAGTCCAACGTACTCCTCTGAGGTGAACTGGCTTCCCTGGTCGCTGTTGAGGATCTCTGGGTGGGCGCGTCCCAGGGCTCGCCGCACCGGCGCCAGTACGAGTTCCTCCTC
>Ga0080006_1159034_pt1 | contig 91297 bp, 69 predicted proteins | sample RS3BMetagenome_FD_69209 | JGI IMG/M metagenome (GOLD analysis project Ga0080006, IMG submission 69209) | Ferric oxide microbial mat and aquatic microbial communities from Rainbow Spring, Yellowstone National Park, USA - RS3B (SPADES... ... | reverse complement strand
CCAGGAGAGCGGGCTGCCGACGGTGGTCACTGCGGGGCTGGGCGCGGGGTTGAGCGGGATGCCGCTTTGGACGGCGGATCTGGGCGGGTACGAGAAGACGGCTTCTACGCCCGACGCGGTGCTGTTTCAGCGATGGACGGAGTATGCGGCCTTGTCGCCGGTGATGGAGCTGATGTCGAGCGCGAATCTCGGTCCCTGGGACTACGGTGATGCGGCGCTGGCGACCTACAGGAAGTTTGCAGTGCTGCACATGAGCCTGTTTCCGTACCGATACGCGGCGGCGCAGGAGGCGGCGAAGGATGGGATGCCGATCATGCGGGCGCTGGTGCTGACCAACCAGAACGACACCCAGGCGCGAGTGGTGAAAGACGAGTACATGCTGGGGCCGGATCTGCTGGTGGCTCCGGTGGTGGATGCGGCGACGCAGCGGGTGGTGTATCTCCCACAGGGCGAGTGGGTGGACTACTGGACGGGAGCGACGGTGAGCGGCGGAAGGACGTTGGTAGTCGATGTGCCGGTGGACTCGATTCCCCTGTATGTGCGGGCGGGCGCGGTGATTGCGAAGATTCCGGCGGACGTGATGACGCTGGTGCCACAGAGCGAGAGCGGGAACTCGACGGTAAAGGCGATGGATGACCGGCGAGTGTATGAGATCTATGGCAGCGGTGAAGGAAAAAGGACTGACTTCGAGGGGCGGTTGGTAGAGCGCGGTGCGAACTCACTGACGATTACGGGCGACTCGGCAGCTCACATGTTGGTGCGGTGGAAGTTCGGAAAGGTGTCGGAGGTCACGGTCGATGGAGCTCCCGTGAAGGTGGAGACGGGTGATGCGGGGCCGTTCGTGGAGTTCGACCATTTGAAGGAGAGCAGGGTGGAGTGGCATTGAGTTGGCACTTACGATGCGGAACCGGACTAAGTCTTTTCCTCCAGGAACTGCAACTCTCTGCATAGACGCGGGAGCGTACTTCAAGAAAACCGCTGAATTGGCGCGTTTTAGTTCGGCATGGAACGTGCTTACATTGCACCATTACCGAATTTAAATGCACTAGGGCCATATCTTCCTGAACCTCTTGCTCCCATCTATAGGGCGTCCATTGACGACTTAGCGACTTTCAATCACCTGAGGAGTGCAGCATGAAAATCTCTCGTTGTTTGTTTCTGGTGGCCCTGATCTTCGGGCTGAGCGGTCTAGCCAAAGCAGATCCCATCGATTTCCACATGACGGTTCTCGATCCTGGCTCCACTACCGCTCTTAATATCGATGCTCCCGGAACCTTTACCGTCGCCTTCAGCGCTTGCCCGGACGGTTATACCAACTATGACGGATGCTTTGTTGGGCTCAACAACACAAACGCCCCGACAATCGGAACCGACATCACCTTCTACAGTCTCAACCTGATCTTCCCAGATATTGCCCCGTTGAACACTCAATCGTGCAACGTGACGCCGGAGACAGGAACCATCTTTGACAACTCCAATTGCACGTCGTCGAATGGCTCCTTGGTTTTGAACTTCTTTGGTGGTTCTGGTATCAAACCAGGAGAGACGTTTTATATCGTTGAGAACGGTGTTCCGGCCGCGGACTTCCCGCCTGGTATGGGGACGGTAGCCACGCCCGAGCCGGACTCGATTCTTCTGCTCTCGACCGGAGTTGTGCTGATGGGAGTCTTCTTCATCAGCAGGCGGCGCGGAGAGGGACTGGCACTACGTTTCTAGTTACTCTACGACTGAAGGCGCGATTTGCTTTCAGTCGTAGAGTCTTGTCATTTTCCAGCAGTGCTGTGTCAGATCATGGGTAATACAGGGTCCCAGCAGACTGGCCACGGCCCCGAGAGACCCTTGGCTTCCGTGCGCGGAGGCGGACGGAAGCCCCGAGTGGACGCCCCTCTTGATGGGAGGGGGATTTCCGCCCAAGTCGAGAGATCAGCAGATGAAGACCCGTCACAAGCGGCTTTCATCTGATCATCGTCTCAATCACGGCTTCGGGGTGTTGGGCGTATTCGGCCCAGGAGCCGTCGTAGAGGCTGACTTGATTGGCACCGGCGAGGTGGAGTCCGAGCGCCAGGACCGCGGCCGTGACGCCGGAGCCGCAGGTGGTGGTGATGGGTTGGCTCAGGTTGAGGCCGTTTGCGGTAAATAGTTCGCGGAGCGTTTCGGCAGATTTCAGATGGCCGTCTGCGACCAGGTCGAGAAAGGGAATGTTCGTGGCTCCGGGCATGTGGCCGGACCTTATTCCAGGCCGGGGTTCGGAAGCCAGGCCGGTGAAGCGGGCGGCGGAGCGGGCATCCAGAATCTGCGCGTGGCTTGCGATGCTCTGCTGGATCTGGGCGAAGTCCTTGACGGCTTCGGGGTCGAGTTGAGCGTGGAAGCTGGATGGAGCGCGGGAGACCGGGCCGGACTGCGTGAGGAGGCCGGCTTCAATCCATGCTGGGAGGGCGCCGTCGAGGAGGTAAACATTGCACGCTCCGAAAGTGCGGAGCATCCACCAGGCGCGCGGTGCGGAGAATACGCCCTCCTGCTCGTAGAGGACGATAGTCATGTGGTCTCCGATCCCGAGAGAGGACATGCTGCGGCTGAAGACCTCGGGCGTGGGGAGCATGTGGGGCAGCGGGGTGGAGTGGTCGGAGAGTTCTTCGATGTCGAAAAAAACGGCGCCGGGGATGTGCTTCTCGGTGTAGCGCGCGCGAGTATCGACGAGCGGAGTGACGCCGACAGGAGGTAGGGTGGCGTCGAGGACAACGGTATCAGGGTCGGAGAGACGGCCGGCCAGCCATGAGGGCGTAACGAGAGGGTTCATAGCAAATTTCCGAATGACATTCTCTTCACTGTAGACCTATAGGCAAATTGAGGGTCAGACGCGCAGGACAGCGGAGCGTTTAGGGTAGTGGCTCCAGTGGTGGGTGCGGTGCGCTTAGAAGGTCGCATCGCCTCATGAAGGGGAAGCGAGTTGGGGCTGGCCAGCTTACTTAGTGGGCGTTGCGGGACCAGTTGAACTCTGTGCCGGCGATGAGGGTACGGCCCTGCATGGCGACTTGCGGGATCTCCTGATAGCCGGTGTTGGCGAGATTGAGCAGACGCAGGTAAGGCCGTAGCCGGCCATTGTTGCGGGTGAGGGTAACGTTCCAAAGCGGGTAAGCGGTGTGCTGGGTGCGCTGGACGATATTGACGCCAGTGTAGGCGGTGATCTGGCGGCCGATGCTGGTGGGCAATGTTCCAATCCAGGTGAAGATGGCGTTCTGAGTGGCGTAGTTGTAGGCGTACTCGGAGATGAGGTTTGGCGGCGGCGAGGCGGCGTGGGCGGCGGCGTAGCTGAACTGGAGTTGCTGGTTGGACGAGAGGCGAACGCGGAGGGTGGACTCGGCTCCGGTGATGTTGAGGTTCTGAATGTTGACGGCCTGGTAGGGTTCGGCGAAGGTGAGAGCCGGAGTGGCGAGGGCTTGTTTGGAGTAGTCGATGCTGTTGCTTTGCTGGAGGCGAAAGGCCGTGGAGGTGAGAGTGAGGCGGCCATTGTCCGGCGTCCAGTCAAGCCCCGCTTCGTAGCTCCAGGAGGACTCGGGCTTCAGGTTCGGATTGCCGATGGTGGTGGGGTCGGCGTAGTACAGGTCGACGTAGGTGGGGAGACGGAAACCGTGGCTGGCGGAGGCGCGGAGCCGGAGGGTATGGGTGGCGGTGTAGGCGCCTGCGATCGAAGGGGAGAAGACGTTGGTGTTTGTATTGCCGTCGCCGGTAAGGATCTCGTCGCGTGCTCCGACCGAAAGCGAGAAGCGGCGGAGGGCGCGGAGGCTGAGGTTGGCATAACCTGCGCCCTGGTTGCGGGCGTGCTGGCCTAGTGAGTTCGAATGGATGGTGTCGCCGTCGGCTTCGACGCCGTAGGAGAGGGTGGTGTTGGGACTGAGCGTCTCGGCGCGGCGGAGTACGCCCTCGTAGCTGGTGGTGACGTGGTTGTTCTCGTAGATCTGCGGCTGGTCGGCGAAGAGGACGAAGAGGTCGGAGTGGCGGCGGTAGCCGAAGCTGGCGGCGGTGCGTGCCCCAAGCTGCTGCTGGATGCTGGCAAACCAGCCTTTGGTGCGCTCCTGCGAGTCGTACGGGCCGTAGAAGAGGTTTGCGCCGTAGGGGCGATCGCTGGTGGCGAGCAGGATGTCGGTGACGCCGGGCTTGAGGGTGAGCCAGGTCTCGGAGGCGATGGCGTTCGACGAGTAGTTCCGGTCGGCGATGAAGCCGTCGGAGGTGTCGCGGCTGCCGGTGAGTTGCGAGGCGATCTTGCTGCGCGAGTAGGAGGCGCGGAGGTGCTGCTCGATGGAGCCGTAGCTGCCGCCGCCTGCGCTGGCCACCACGGTGAGGCCGGGCAAAGGCGCTTGCGTGAGAAGGTTCACTGCGCCTCCGATCGCGTCCGAGCCGTAGAAGGTGGAGCCTGAGCCATGGAGAATGTCGATGCGGGTGACTGCGTCGAGCGGGATGGGGATGTCGAGGTTGAGGTGGCCCGTCTCGGGGTCGTTGATGCGCAGGCCGTTGAGCAGGATGAGGGACTGCTCGAAGGTGGTGCCGCGGATGGAGAGGTCGGCCTGGACGCCGTTGCCTGCCCGGGCCTGCAGGTTGAGCGAGGGATCGAGGCGGAGGAGGTCGACGACGCTGTTGGTGAGCAGAGGCTGGTCGCGGGGATAGAGGACGTTGACCGAGCGGTCGCTCTCAGCGAGAGGGAGAGGCTCGATGGTGGTAGTGACGGAGACGCTTTGCGCGACCGGTGCGCTGTTCGGCAATATCGCTGTTTGACCGAAGGCAGCAGTGAAGCAGAGAAGGTGCAGGGCAAGTCGATGCGGACGGCTTTTCATCGGTGCAGTGTTGAAGACAAGGGATTCTCTTATCGTGCGCGTTACAGGCGTTGACCTGAAGAGGTGTTTTGATTTTGTTAAGAATAGTTGATCATGGCAGCGTAGGGCGACGTTTCCAATCAATCTTTCTGCGACCTTAAGGAATATCCAGAAAGCGTAGGCTGGTCGAAAGCGTGTAAGTTCTCTCTCAATGATTCTTAGTCGAGGTATTCACGGATGAGCGCGCGCATGGTCGCCACTGGGATTATAACTATGATCGTTGCTGTTCTTTTTTCGGGCCAATACCTCTACCCTCAGCCGCCCACGCATGACGTCCTAACAAATCTTCTGTCTCAAGAGAGCTCCCGCCACTCACTTCTTACATACACTCAACACTACATCGACAATGCAGACGAACGCGTCCAGTACACGGGAACGATATTCTTGCAAATAGAGTCGTTCAGGGTTGATGGATGCATTCTGACGGTCAATGTAGTCGTTCAAGACAGATATGTGGGCTCGGCAGAACACAAGGTGCGACTCGGCACGAAAGTAATTCATGACGATCTGGGCCGCAAAGCGGACACATATCACTATGCCTACCTACTGAACCTCAAGTTCGTTGACGAAGCTCACATCGGTGCCACCGCGGCGAGACCGTCTCAGCTCCCGGATAGCACCGCGTCCATCTGTGAGGAGGAGAAGTTCTGTGACTTGCAATGGCTGACAGTGGCGGCCAAGAAGCCTTTAATTCTGGAGACGAGAGTGCTGAATGGTGTTCTCGATTTCAACGAAGGAGTCAATCAAATCATGATTCCCATGACTTCTCAACAAACAGCCCAGCAGACCGCAAAGTCTATACAGAATCTGGCGATCGCATGTCGCTGATTGTTGCCCTCAATTGCAAGGCGACACCAAAGCTTTAGGCCTGTACGCTGCTACTCGCGGATGATTTTGACGAAGATGCCGTTGGGGAGCATAGCCCCGCCGAGGATGTGGACGACGCCGTCTTTGGTGAATCCCCGGAGCATCGCATCGGCTTTGGAGGCGGGGGGAGCGGGTGCGGGCTGCGCTTGTGAGGCGTTCGGGTAGGGGATTGCTTTCAGCGGCGCAGGAGCGGGCTGGCCGGGGGCGTGAGGGCGTTTCATGCCGCGGTCCATGGCTTCGTTGGCGAGACGGTCGGCCTCTTTGTTCTTGTGGCGGAGGGCGTGGGTGATCTCGAAGGCGTCGAGTTTAGCGATGCGGCGTTTGGCTTCTTCGTAGAGCGGCTTCAGATCGGGGCTCTTCACCTGATACTTACCCAGAATCTGTTTGACCATCAACTCCGAGTCCGAGACGACGCGAAGGCGCGGGTGATGATGATCGAGCGCGTATTGCAGGCAGCCAAGAAGGCCGGAGTATTCGGCGTAGTTGTTGGTGCGCATGCCAAGGAACTCGCTGAGCTCGGCGAGCACCATGCCATCGTCGTCCTGGATCAGCGCTCCATATCCTGCGGGACCCGGGTTGCCGCGCGCGCCGCCGTCGCAGTGGGCGTTGATCCAGCCGGTCGATGGCGCGGCTGCTGTGGACTCGGAGAAGAGGCTGGGAGACGCGGTCGAACGGGGGGACATGAGGTCAGTTTACCGGACTGGAACCAGAGCTCAACGGGCGAGAGGCGCGCCGGCTGAGGTTGATCGAAAGATGGCTTTCGGCGCCTGCTCACCTTTCCTGACCCGCACTGTCTATCGAGGTGTAGTTCGATTTCCTGACTCCGGAGTCAGACGAATGAATGCAGATGCAATCAGGTTGAACCCTGGATTGAGTTCAGGCGGAGAATTAGTTTCTTCGCTGGCGGCGGGCGTTTCGAAACGGCGTCAGAGTCCGTTCGCATTGGGATTATTGCGCTCCGCGGCGGTAGAATCAGTGCCAGAGATGGCAAAGGCGGCAGCGCAACCCGGAACCCGAGGCGGCAAGCTGACCCAGGCGCAGATCGAAGCGCGGGCGCAGCAGCGGACTGAGGACGATGAGCTGATTCGCGAGGCTCAGAAGGGGCATCGCGCGGCCTTCGATGCTCTGGTGCGGAGATACGACCAGTCGGTGCTTCGGCTGGCGCTGCATATGCTGGGCAACGAGCAGGATGCGCAGGACGTTCACCAGGAGGCGTTCATCAAGGCGTACCGCCACCTGGGGAACTTCCGGTTCGAGTGCAGCTTTTACACCTGGCTGTACAGGATCGTGACAAATCTTTGCCTGGATCAGTTGCGTCGGCGCAAGAGCCGCAGGGAAGACCCGGCTACGGTGCTCGACGCAAGCGGCGACGAACTGGATCTGATGGCGAACATCACCGACGACCGGGCGATGGCGAACCCGGGGCGGGAGCTTGACCGGAAGGTGATGAGCGAACGGATCGGCGAGGCGCTGAATAAGCTAACGCCGCGAGAACGAACGGTATTTGAGTTGAAGCACTACCAGGGATTGAAGCTTCGCACGATTGGGGAGATGTTGAGCACGACCGAAGAGACAGCGAAGAATACGCTGTTCCGGGCTACGCGGAAGCTGCGCGCGAATCTTGCGGAGCTTCGACGTTAGCAGTTGTATGTGGGTTGTCGTTGGATGAAGGAATGGATTGCAAGCGGGCGAAATACAAGACCCGCATGAGAGATGCAGATTTTTCTGAGGCTGGTTGAGGTAGGACAATGAAGTGTGACATCGCGAGAGACTGTATCGTTCTGATGAGTTACGGCGAGTTGCCGGATGAGCTTGCCGGGGGGCTGGAACAGCATCTGTCCACCTGTGTGGAGTGCAGCGGGGAGCTGGAATCGATCCAGGTGTTGGACGGGTACCTGGCTTTGATGCCGGTGCTGGAGCCTTCGCCAAACCTGCTGGCGCAATCGCGGATGCGGCTGGACGACGCGCTGGACATGATTCCGCCGCATGGTTTGCTGATGCGGCTGCGAAGCAATCTGTACCGCTGGATGGGGCATGTGCAGAGCGCGCCTGCGCTGGCGACGCTGCTGCTGGGGGTGGGTTTTCTGGCGGGCAACTTTACCTATCGCTATGAGGTGGGGCACGCGCCAAAGCCACCCAGCACAGTGACGATCAGCAAGCCGAACGACGGCGTGATCGCGAACGTAACGGGAATCGTGAAGACGCCGAACTCGGAGCTGGTGCAGGTGAACTACAACCGAATCGTGCCGGAGACGATCGAGGGTTCGCTCGACAGCCAGCCGATCCGGCAGTTGCTACTGGCCGCGACCAGCGCGGGCGCAACCGATGGCGTGCGGATGAACTCGGTTTCGCTGCTGACCAGAGAGTGTCAGGAGGGGCATGAATGCCAGCCTTCCCCGGATGGCAAGGGCATACGTCATGCGCTGATGGTGTCGCTGCGCTACGATCAGGATCCCGGTGTGCGGATGAAGGCGCTCGAAGGCTTGCAGCGCTACGTCGGGCAGGATCAGCATGTGCGCGACGCGGTGCTGGAGGCGGTCATGCGCGATCCCGATGCAAAGGTTCGCGAGACTGCGATCGACGTGCTGACGCCGGTGCAGTCGGATTCGAGTGTGCGTGAGGTGCTGCGGACGGTATCGACCCAGGATACGAATCCTTATATCCGAACCGCGTCGTTCCATGCGTTGCAGAGCGCGGCTGATTTTCAGTGATGGCGCGTAATTTAGCACAGCCTGTCGTCGTGGGGATCTGTCCGGGTGGCCGTCGGCGCTGCATTCGGAAGAGGAACAAACAGATGAAATACCGTGGGGCGGCGATGGGGTTGACGGCGAAGTTCGGGGCAGTCGTGACCGGGCTCGCTATGCTCTGCGGGGTGCATATCGTGTACGCGGCGCAGCTTTCCGGTGGGATGCATGAGATGGTAGCGGCGGCAGCCGGTGCGGGGAATGGAGGTAGCGGATCGTCCAGTCATAGCCGACAGGGATATCTGGGGATCGAGCTTCAGGACATCGGCGATGAAGAAATGAGTGCGCTCAAATTGAAGGACGTTCGCGGCGCTGAGATTACGAGCCTCGACCACGACGGACCGGCGTGCAAGGCCGGGATGCAGTTGCATGATGTAATTTTGCAGTTGAATGGACAGCTTATTGAAGGCGGAGACCAGTTGCGCCGGCTCCTGCGAGAGATTCCCGCAGGCCGGACAGTGAGTTTCGTGGTCAGCCGCGATGGGCAGACCCAGACGATGACGATGCAGATGGCGGACCGCAGGAAGGTCGAGCAGCAGGCGTGGGAGCAGCATTACTCGGTTACGGCGCCGGACTCTGTGAACGCGCCGGGGCCTCGACCGGCCCAATTCGAAGCTCCCGGCAGCAGCTTCATGGGTTCGTCGTCGACCTCATCAGGAAGTGTAGCGGTTACGCCGAAGGGGCACCGGGACTTTCTAGGAACGTCGATGATCTTGAGCCCATCGTTCACAGGCGCAAAGCTGGAGGTGATGGGACCGCAACTGGCGCAGTTCTTCGGCGCGGAGGCCGGCGCTGGACTATTGGTACGAAGCGTGGATGAGAACAGCCCCGCCGCCGAGGCCGGCATGAAGGCGGGAGATGTTGTCGTGCGCATCAACTCGGTCGCGTTATCGAACGGCGCGGACTGGACGAAGACCATACACGACAACCGGGGACGTCCCATGCCGGTGGTGGTGATACGCGACAAGCACGAGCAGACCCTGACGCTGACTCCGGACACGAAAAAGCGCTCGAGCCTTCTGGGGTTCGATCTGGAAGATTTTCTGCAGCAGAAAAATCAGCATACGCGCGGATTGCTGGCAAAGCTGTAGGACTTGTAGCTCCGCAGGGCGCAGACGGGGTGATTGATGTGCGTAATGAGGCCTATTTAGCGCAGATCACTTTACGGTACGCGGACCTGCGGCGTTCCATTTAGTTCACCACGAGAGTTTGTCGCCATTCACAAGCATTAACTGGCCGGCAGCTTCGAGAGTCCTCGGGAAGCTTAGCGTTGCATAGGCTCCGCTTGTCATACTTCGAGTGAGAACAAGCGAGTTAAGAGCGGGTTGGCTGTCTTTGATCACCTGGGAGACGGTGGTGCCGAGTGGCTTATAGGAAAGCTTGCCGTTGACTCTGCAGGAGATCATGAGGCTTACTGCTGATTTCGCGAAGGGAATGCAACTCGTCGCCTGGGTGTTCACTGCGGCGCAGCCGTTTGGAGCGCTGGAATCTACCTGCCGGGAAGCTTGATCCAATGCTTCCGCGCTGCTTGAAATAAGCAGGATCGGCTTGCGCTCGACATCCTTGTCTGATCTGGTCTGGAGAAACAACCGGAGCATCGTCGCCGTTTGGGTGAGATGCGCGAGATCGAAGATGCTCTTGTCCTCCTTTCCGGTCTCCCCCAACAACCGGCGGTTCGAGGTCTGAGAGAGACGAAGTGCGACTCCAGACGAAGAACCTGGGATCACTTCATATTGCGCCTCGATGGATTTCATGGTTTTATTTCCCTCGCTGCCTTGTAACACCCCTCGTTCGACACGAATTTGCATGCCGGGAACCAGATCCACACCGCCGGTTCCGTTGTAGGAGTAATAGAAGAGGAGCAGTTCACTCGCGGGGATCGGAATGGATTCGGCGATGGCTCGTAAATTTCTCGTTAGGTTCGACCCTGCCTCGAAGCAGCCAATTTCCTGCAGCGATAAGAGGCTGCGCGTGAACCTTCCCCACTCTGCGGAGAGATCGATCTCGCCGCCGTGAGTCTCCCATTCACTGACGCTTGGGCTATTCACCAGCCAGAGTGCCGGTGACGCTGGATCGGGAGGCCGTAACGAAAAAGCAGTTCCGACGATTGAGCAATTGGATCCGGATGGCAGATTGCGGCCGATGGGTCCTAGATTCACGCGCGTCGCCTGGACCTGTCTGCCGGGATCAGGGGACGAACGTGAAGGTACAAGAAGTGGGTACGTGGCCGCATCCTGCAGGTGGTATGTTTCGATGACCTTCGCGGCTCTATGCATACAGCCAGAAGCCAGCAGCAGAATCGGAATGAGAAGAAGCCGCCACGTTCTGACCGCAGGCAAGCGATTTCTAACGACCTTCCAAATGTTCATTTGGAGAGCCACCGTATCGATACTCCCGTTGCATCGGGCTGCATGGCGACCGATTCTATATACTTGTAAGTGATATGTCTTCCGTTTCTACAATTGCCGTCGCACCGGGCGGCCGCCCCATGCCCGCGAAGCGCCGGTGGAAGGCAGTGACGCGCAAGCTGCGTGAACTGGGTTCGATCGGCTCGGCGCTGATTTCGACGGGGCATCCGTATATGGCGCATATCGTGCCGATGCGCCGGTGCAATCTCTCCTGTACCTACTGCAATGAGTATGACGATTTTTCGGACCCGGTGCCGCTGGACGAGATGCTGCGGCGGATCGATCATCTGGGGCGGCTGGGGACTTCGGTGATTACGATCTCGGGCGGCGAGCCGCTGCTGCATCCAGAGCTGGACCTGATCATTGCGCGGATTCGCAGGACAGGCGCGATCGCGGGGATGATCACGAATGGCTATCTGCTGATGCCAGATCGTATCGAGCGCCTGAATGGGGCCGGGCTCGACCACATGCAGATCTCGATCGACAATGTGATGCCGGACGAGGTTTCGAAGAAGAGCCTTAAAGTGTTGGACAAGAAGCTGCAGATGCTCGCTGAGCACGCAGACTTTCACGTAAATATTAATTCGGTGGTGGGCGGCGGGATTGCTAATCCTAGCGACGCGCTGACAGTGAGCGAGCGAGCGCTCGCGCTGGGGTTCAGCTCGACGATTGGGATCATCCACGATGGCAGCGGGCAGTTGAAGCCTTTGGGGCCGGCCGAGCGCAGTGTGTGGGACAAGGTTCGGCAATTGACGCGGCGGAGTTATTCGCGCTTCAACCACTTCCAGGAGGCGATCGCCAACGGGAAGACGAACGACTGGCGTTGCCGCGCGGGCGGACGATATCTGTATATCTGCGAGAACGGGCTGGTACATTATTGCAGCCAGCAGCGCGGCTATCCGGGCGTTCCTCTGGCCGACTACAAGACCGCGGATATAAAGCGTGAGTTTCTTACCGAGAAGAGCTGCGCGCCGAGTTGCACGATCAGCTGCGTGCATCAGGTGAGCTACATCGACCACTGGCGCGCTCCGCAGACCTCGACCATCACGCCGGGGGCGGCGGGCGATAGCTCGGGCGTGGAGCTGGTGCAGATTCGTTAGGAGGTTGAAGTGACTCGTTGTGAACTACGAATCGCTTGCCAGCCATCGCGCCTCGGCAGACCAATTGGCATGATGGGCCACCTGCCCCGCGCATGTGCTTGCGCGGCCTTTGGACTCCTGTGGATCGCAGGTGCCTTGGCTGGAGCGCAAACTGGCGGCCAGACGGGAGCTGGAACGGAACGGGTGCTGAACAAGGCGACCGTTGAGATGTCGAACCCTGGAACGGGCCGGGATTCGGCGCAGCGTCCGACGAGTACGCCGTACACCGGCGATGTCTCGATCTTCGAGTCTCCCGGCCGGGAGCAGAAGCTGCAGATCAATCGCGTGATGGATCTGCTGGGAATCGTCCCGGGAAAGAACGTGGCGGACATCGGTGCGGGCTCTGGATGGTTTACGGTGCGGGCGGCGCGGAGGGTCGGGCCAGCCGGTGTGGTGCTTGCCGAGGACATCAATCCGCTGGCGATCGAGTACATAGGTAAGAAGATCGAGAAAGAGCATCTCTCGAATGTGCGAACTGTGCTGGGATCACCTGACGATCCGAGGCTGCCGGCGGGGAGCGTAGACGCGGTGCTAATGCTGAAGATGTATCACGAGATTGCGCGTCCCGTTCCCACCATGAAGACGCTGCAACGCGCGCTGCGGCCGGGAGCAAGAGTGGGGATCATCGATCGCAACGGCAATGGAGCGGACCACGGCGTCGGCCGTGACGTGGTGGTGAAGGAGATGGCACAGGCCGGGTTCAAGCTGGTGGGAACCTATGACTTTACGAAGGCGGATGGCGAAGACTATTTCCTAATCTTCCAGGTTGTCTGAAGGATCCAACCCGCGATCGCGACGGCTGGTTGGTGTTCCGGCTCAGGGGCAGGATCGTTTCCGTTGGGGGGTTCGGGCAGGCGGCGTAAATTGTTCCACGTGGAACAATTCGCGATTTAGAAATTGTTCCACGTGGAGCAGCCGCGCAATTGGCATACCACGTGCGCTGTAGCTGGTCAGTCCGGCAGCCGGGGTACCTGCGGCTACCTGTGCGCGGTGGTCCGGGGCTTCTGGGGCGCGGGGCTGGGGTTTTCGGCGATTGTTTTGTCCAGCATGGCGTAGAGCTGGGTGACGTCGCTGACCAGTTCGTAACCATGTTGCGTGACGATGAAGATCGTCGGCGTCTGGGTAAGCCCGATGCGTTCGCCTAGGGTGTAATCCGCACGTACCTCGGCGGCAAAACGTCCGCTGGGGTCGATGATGAACGGCATCTCGCGTCCGTGGGCCTGGAAGTACTTTTGTGTGAAGGCGTTGAGGTCTTCTTTTGAGGCGATTGCGGCCTGATTGGCAAAGACGGCGCGGCGGTACTCTTCTGCGGCCTGGGGGGAGATCTTGTCCTGGATGTAACGGGCGATGACGGCTCCGTCGAAGCTCCATACGTGCATCTTCAGCGGAAAGTCGTGATGCATCATCGGGATGTGATACTTCTCGGCCGCGGCGCGCGTGATCGGAAAGGCGCGGGAGCAGGCGGGACATTCGAGGTCTTCGAACTCGTAGATAGCAACGGGCGAGCCTGCGGGAGCGCGGAGCATCGAGGTGTCTCTGAAGTTGGTCCCCTGTGCCAGCGCAGAAGCAGCGCAAGGCAGAATCAACAGGAGAGAGGCGGCGGCAAGAGCGATGCGGTTCATAAGGTTAAGACGCATAGGATTATCTTTCGTATTTTAGCTGAGACGACTTCGAAAGTGGGGTTCGTCGCGGGGATTGCGGGCCTCGCGGAGAACGGCTGCTGGATTTCTGCATCTGAGAGGCGGTGTGGCACTCTAATAGAAGGACATGACTCTGGTGACAAAGGATTTCATAAGAGGAGAGGGCTTCGCCGCGTGCACGATGTGGGTGCCAGCCTGGGCGCTCGCGATGACGCTTTACGCGGCCGCAGCTTTGGCCCAGGTGCCAGTTGCGGGCGACCTGCCGCCAGCGCCTTTGCCGAATCTGGTGAACTTGCCGGGCGGCGTGGTCGTGCAGGAGGCAATGCCCGGCGCGCTGCCGCTGAGCCTCGACGACGCAATCGCTCGCGGCGAAAAGCAGAATCTGCAAATCAAATTGACTGTCCAGAACGAGCGGATGGTCCATGGCGAACTACTTACTGTTGAAAATAATCTGCTGCCAAGCCTCACTGCGTCGGCCCAGGCCGAGGCGCAGCAGATTGATCTGGCGGCGCTGGGATTCAAGCCGTCGTCGCTTGCGGCTTTCGGATTCGCGCCTGGAACCATCTCCACGATCGTCAAAGTGAATACGGCGTCGGCGCAGCTCAGTTTGAACCAGCAGCTGTTTAATCTGCCTGCCTATTATCTCTACCGTTCGGCCAAACAGGCGCAAAAGGCAGCGAATCTTTCGACTTTGAACCTGCTTGGGGGCGTGACGTTGGGCGTGGGCACTCAATATCTGCTGGCGCTCGCCGATCAGGCACAGATCGCGAACGCGAAGGCGCTTGAACAAGCCGATCAGGTGGCGCTGCAGCAGGCGACGGCGTCGCATGATGCGGGTGTCGGGACCAATCTCGACATGCTTCGCGCACGGGTGCAGTTGCAGACCCAGCAGCAGACGCTGATCAACTACGAGAACACCTTCGCCAAGGACAAGATCGCTCTTAACCGTTTGATTGGGCTGCCTGCCGATCAGGAGATTACGCTGACCGATACGGCTCCGTATGCGGAGTATGCTGAGCTTCCGCTCGAAGACGCGATGCATCTCGCGTTTCAGCGGCGGAAGGATCTGCTGAGCCTGCAGGTGCAGCTCGAGGTGGCCAGCCAGGCGAGGAAAGCAGTGAGAGCCGAGCGTCTACCGTCGTTGTCCTTCGATGGGTACTACGGTGTGCTCGGCGAGATCGGCGGACTGTATCACGGCGTGTTTGCGGCTACGGGCAAGGTAAGCGTTCCGGTTTTTGAAGAGGGAGAGTTGCGGGGGCAGCGTGAGGTCGCCGATGCACAGGTCACTGCGTTGCGTCAGCAGATCGAGTCGTTGAGGGTGTCGATCGAGCAGCAGATTCGCTCAGCCATGCTGGATGTGCAGTCGTCGAACGATCTTGTGAAGGTAGCGCGGAGCAACGTGGATCTCGCCACTCAAGAGTTGCAGGACACGCTGGACCGATTCTCCGCCGGCATCGATGACAACCTGCCCGTCGTGCAGGCACAGGCTGCTCTGGCGCAGGCGCAGAGCACTCTGGTGCAGACACTTTATCAATACAATCAATCGAAGCTGGCGCTGGCTCGAAATACCGGGGTCGTGGAGTCGCAATACAAGGTGTATCTGGGACGCTAGCTGCGGTCGCGGAGGAGACTTGCCGATGACGCTCCTATCTCTCCGCGTCCTGCGAGTCCAGGAAACGAAATACAGAAATTCGGGTTCAAGCTGTAGAGAAGAGGATTATGTTTCGCAAGTTGCTAAAGTCGAAGATTCACCGGGCCACCATAACTCGTTCGGACCTGAACTACGAAGGCAGTATCGCAGTGAGTGAGGATTTGCTGGAGGCTGCCGACATCCAGCCGTTTGAAGCAGTGCATGTCTGGAATGTAACCAACGGAAGCCGGCTACAGACCTACGCGATTCCGGTCGGGCGTCACACCGGAGAGATATGCCTGAACGGCGCTGCGGCGCGTCTGGCGCAGGCCGGAGATCTGGTCATCATTGCCAGCTTCGCGTGGATGGATGAGAAGGATGCAGCCACGTCGAGCCCGAAGCTGGTTTTTGTGGATGCGAAGAACCACATCGTCGAGACCACCGAGCCGCTGAAGAAGAGCTGAGCCGCAGTCCCTCCTTTGATCCTGGTGGGACAGTGTTAGACTTCCCGGATGGAAGGGTCTGGTCGGTCATCACCGGTGCGATTGGCTTTGTGGTCCGCGCTGGCCAGCGTCTTTTCTATCGGCTACTTTCTGGTCACAACCTTAGGCATTCAACGGCACGAGCAATCTTCTGTGTTTGCTGCGTTGCGGGGCAGGCCTTTTTGGATTCTTGCATATTTCACTCCGGTCGCCTGCGGTATCGCAATCTCTCTGCTGGCCGAGTCCAGGCTGCGAAAGCGCGTGAAGAATCTCCTCTACTCCGAGGCAGAGCTTGCGTCGCTCAGAGAGGGATTGGCGCACCCGGTCTGGAAGATCCTTGGCGTGGCGGCTATAGCTGCTTACATTGCCCTGATCGTCCTTGGTTCCAACCGCGCTTACATGTTTTACTTTTCACTGCTTCCGTTCCAAACCCTGACGCGCCTTTACCAGGACATCACGCCGAAGCCGAACCCGGTCGAAATCCTCAGCCTGACGACAGCTTCGCCCGTGCAATCGGAGCATTGGGGGCACCCTCTCTGATCCGGCTCAGGACCGGAACTCCCCGTCGTGCTGTAACAGTTGAAGCAAGATAGAGTCCAACGCACAAGCTCAGCATGTCGCGAAGAGTGGGCGAGCTACCTTCGACGGAAGTGTGAAAACATAGGGCATGGCGGACGGTTCGGAACGGGGCAAGCTGGAGGCAGGTCTGGACTACCGCTCCGCATTCAAATCGCGCGATTTCAGACTCTATCAGTCTGCCCGTTTGATGGTCATCCTCGGAGCGGAAGCGCAGTCGGTTGCCGTAGCCTGGCAGGTATACGCGCTGACTCATTCCGCTCTGGACCTTGGGTACACCGGTCTAGCCTTGTTTCTTCCGGGCCTGTTTGTGATGCTGGCAGCCGGCCACGCCGCCGACCGCTATGACCGCCGCAACATTATTCTGCTTTGCTATGGCCTGCAGGCCGTTTGCACCGCCGCGTTGTTGTGGCTTTCGCTCAGCGCCACGGCGTTGCAAGGCGGTCGCATCTGGCCGATCTACGCGGTGCTCGTTGGCATTGGTCTGGGCCGGGCGTTCAGCGGGCCGGCGGCGAGCGCCATGCTGCCCAGCCTGGTGCCTAGAGAGCACTTCGTCAACGCGGTGACCTGGGGGGCAACCGTCTACCAGATCGCCAACATGTCGGGTCCGGCGATCGGGGGAATTCTGTTTACGCTGCCTTTGGCGGGTGTCGCCGCCTTTTGTAACGGAGCTCCGCTTGTCTACGGCTTCACCCTGCTCACTCTGCTCGGGTTCATCGTGCTGGTCAGCATGATCAGCGCCAAGATGGACCGGTCGGAGACGAAGGCCTTCAACGTGCGGACCATGCTCGCGGGACTGGAATACGTTTGGCATGCGAAGCTTTTGCTGGGCTCGATTTCGCTCGATCTGTTCGCCGTGCTGTTAGGTGGCGCGACGGCGCTGCTGCCGATTTATGCAACCGATATTCTGCACGCTGGCCCTCGCGGACTAGGATTACTGCGCGCCATGCCGTCGGTTGGGGCGCTGGCCGTCTCGCTTACGATGGTGATCAGGCCCATCAAACGCAGGGCTGGATTGACTATGCTTGTTTGCGTCGGCATCTTCGGCGCAGCCACCGTGGTCTTCGGATTGTCGAAGAGCATCTGGCTGAGTGCAGGGGCATTGGTGGTCGTCGGCGCGAGCGACATGGTCAGCGTGGTAATTCGCTCGAGTGTGCTCCAGCTTGCGACCCCGCCTGAGATGCGCGGCCGCGTCAGCGCGGTTAACTGGCTGTTCATCGGAGCGTCCAACGAGTTTGGCGAGTTTGAAAGCGGCTTGACGGCTCACTGGTGGGGAGCGGTCCGCGCTGTGGTCGTCGGCGGGATTGGTTCGATGGTGGTCACTGCAGCGGCAGCGGGGCTGTTTCCGAAGCTGCGCCGCGCAGACTCGCTGACTGCTGAGTCGCTGATGGAGTCCGAACGGGAGTTGAGCATTGCCGAACCGCTGAATTAGAGTTCAAGATCGAAGTTCAGATTCGGTGCAGGCTGAGGAGAGTGTCGATGCAGAATGGAGCGAAGGCAGCGATTGGAGGAACCATTGTGCTGATTTTGGCCGTGGGAATCCGCGTGGGGCTGATCTACCGGGAGCGCAACGCTCCGGACAACTTCGCCAAGGCGCCCGCACGCGAGGTGATCCCCGACGACGACCTGGTCTTCCTCAAGAAGAAGCGTCCGGACTCCATGAAGGACATCAAGGAGCTGTTCGGCACGACGGTGTGGGTCTCGGCCGGTGGACAGCTCGAGTACTATCCCGTCGCCGGGCATACAGCGAAGTACGCAAAGAGCGCAGGAACGCTTCTGGGTGGCGAGCCGATCGTGATCAAGAGCGCCATCGAGCAGGTTGCCCCAAAAGCAGCGACGTTCCGCATCCCGGGCGGCGACAAGCAGGTGCTCCTGGTCTTCACCAAACCCGGAGACCCGAAGGAGTATGCAGTGCCCGTGGGCTACCGCGAAGCCGGACAGTACACCTTCTACACCGACGAAGTTTTCTTCTACGACGATCCGCATGAGCTCTACAAGCATTGGGGGCCGACAGTCTGGAAGGCCGTCGACGCACATCAGGTGATCCTCGGCATGAACGAGCGGCAAGTGGAGCTTGCGCTGGGTCAGGTGTCGAAGAGCACCAGCACCGAGTACGGCAACCGCATGGTGGTCTTCGCGAACCTTGGCCATCCGATGGCGGTGACCTTCGTGAAGAATAAAGTGACCGCATTCCGGCCCGATCAAGGATTCTGACCGATGCAGCGCCTTCTGAACCGCTCAGAGACTCCGCGATCCATCGCAGCCTGAACCAATCTCAGCCAGTGTTGCGCAAGCCGGCACTGATGCCGTTGATCGTCGCCGAGATAGCACGATTCAGTTCGGGCGAATCGCCACCCGCGCGTTTGCGGCGGATAAGCTCTACCTGGATCAACGACATGGGATCGACGTATGGGTTACGCAGACGGATGGAGCGTTCGAGCACGGGATTGGTTTCGAGCAGTGTTTTCTGTCCGGTGATCTCGAGAATCATACGATGGGTCAGGTTGAACTCGTCCTCGAGAGTCTTGAAGACGCGGTCGCGAAGGGCGGTGTCTTCGACCAGCGACGCGTATAACCGCGCTATGCCGAAATCAGCTTTGGCAAGCGCCATCTCGACGTTGCGGATGATATCGAGAAAGAGAGGGAAGGAGCGCGCCATGGTTTGCAACTGTACGAGGCCATCTGGCGTGGACTCGATGAAGTGATTCAGCGCGTGGCCTACGCCGAAGTATGCGGGCACGAGCTGCCGCGACTGCATCCAGCCGAAGACCCAGGGAATCGCACGCAGGTCGGCCATGGATTTCTTTCCGCTGCGTTTGGCGGGGCGGGAGCCGAGACGAGCGTGTTCGAGTTCTGCGACCGGCGTGGCCTGCTCGAAGTAGGTGAAGGTCTCGGGATTGTCGACGATGTGTTGCCGGTAGAAGTCGTATGAGGTGGCGGAGAGCTGGTCGAGCGTCGACTCCCACGCGGGGAGAATCTCGCCGGTGAGATGCGGCGCTTTTGAACCGGCCTGCATCTCGGCATCGGGGCGGCCAAGCGCATCGAGCGAGGCGGCGATCATTAACTCGAGATTGCGCTCAGCCAGGATCACGTCTGAGTATTTCCAGTTCAGCACTTCGCCCTGCTCGGTGATGCGCAGCTCTCCGGTAAAGCTGTCAACCGGCTGCGCGAAGATGGCGCGGTGCGTGGGACCGCCCCCCCGGCCGACGGTCCCTCCACGGCCATGAAAGAGGCGCAGCGAGACGTTACATTCGCGGGCGACCTGATGGAGCGCGCGATGCGCCTTCCATATCTCCCAGGTGCTTGTGATCATGCCGCCGTCTTTGTTCGAGTCGGAGTAGCCCAGCATTACCTCCTGTCGACGATTCCAGGAGGCGAGCAGCGGCCGGTAGGCTTCGCTGGTCCAAAGCTCGCGCATTATCGTGGGTGCGTGCTGCAGATCGTCGATCGACTCAAACAGCGGGACTGGTTGAAGGCCAGGATCCCCTTCGCGCCCTTCGACCATCACCCCGCCCAGCCGCGCCAGCCAGACAACCTGCAGCACATCGTCCGCGCGGGCCGCACCGCTGATGACGTACTGACGGATAGACTCCGGCGAGTAAGTTCGCTTCAACTCCGCGATGACGCGGAAGGTGTCGAGCACCTCGGCGGTCTGCTCACTCAACGCCGCCGGCAGCTTTAGTGACAGGGTTGCATCACTATGCTTCCATGCGGAAATCTCGGCCACCGCAGCCGCGTGGACGCGAGCGTGCTGCCGGATATCCAACGTCTGAAGATGCAGCCCGTACGTACGAACTTCGATCAGCAGTGGATCGAGCAGCATCTGGGCGAGCCGGCGTCCGTGGTTCTCCACCAGACTTTGCCGCAGCGTCGTCAGGTCGGAGAGCAGATCTGTAGCGCTCGTGTAAGGACTTAGCGCCGGGTTCGGCGGCAGCGGGACAGCGGACTGCGGCGTCGCTCCAAGACGCATCATGATGCACGCGATCAGCAGGCGCAGGTATTCGAAGTGAAATCTTTCTTCGAGCGCTGTCTGCCCCGCGGCGCGTAGTTGTGTCAGATAGCGTTTAAGCAGCTTTTTCGCCTCCTCCGAAACCGCAACCTGCTGCGTTGAACTCGCCAGTTGCTCGAAGAGATTCTGTAGCCTGCGCCGGTAATGAGCCAGCAGCACTGAGTGCGCCATCGCAAGCGCGTCCCGTGTGGCCTGCGGCGTGACAAAGGGGTTGCCGTCGCGATCCCCTCCTATCCACGAACCGAAGCTGACCAGTTGCGGCAGATCGGCGAGATCCGGAGAGGGCCTATATGCCTCGGGATACTCCTGCGCCAGCGCCGATGCAATTTCGCCATAGAGGACTGGCAGCGTATCGAAGAGACTTGATTCGTAGTAGTCGAGCGCCATGCGAATCTCATCGCGCACGGTCGGCCGCGCACTGCGCACATCGTCGGTCTGCCACAACGCAGTGATCTCCGCTGTCAGGTCGCGCTCCAGCGTCTCAAGCTGCGCCTCAGGCATGGGGATGCGATCAAGCTGCTCCAACAGGTCTGAGATGCGGCGGCGCTTGAACATGACGCTGCGCCGGGCAATCTCGGTGGGGTGCGCCGTGAAGACGGGAGAGATACACACGCGGCTGAGTAAGGCGTGGGCTTGCGCTGCCGAGACTCCAGCCAGGCGTAGCCGGTGCAGGGTGCCGCGAAGATCGCCGCGCGCGCTTGAACCAGAGGCGCTTGCACAGAGCTGGTGCGAGATGCGGCGGCGCTTGCGATGATTTGTCTCGGCCAAGTTGATCAGTTCGAAATAGAAGCTGAAGGCTCGCGCAAGTTGATAGGCGGTCGTCAGATCGCTGGAGTAATCGTTCACCAGGGCAAGCGCCTGGTCAAGCTGTACGACCGATGCAACTTCCGGGTTCTGCACAGACTCGGCCTCGCGACGTGCAATCGCGATGCGTCGCAACGCCTCGACCGCGTTGAATGTGGCATCGCCCGCCTGCTCACGAAGCACGTCGCCCAGCAACATACCCAGGGAGCGAACATCGCGGCGCAAAGGAGCTTCTTTCAGCTCGCCGGTTGTAGCTTCGAGCTCAGCAAGACGCTGAGCCCAGTCCATTGGAGACCAGAGAGACGGCATCTATTGATTATGCCTTGCTGGCTCATCATTGACTCGCACAGCAGCTGACGGTTTTGAGTTGCAGCCCGATGCGGCAGCCTGATTCTAGAACAACTTGCCCAGCGTGAACTGGAATTTGCGGTAGCCGTCGTCGCCGATGGCAGGCGCTACCGTGATGACACCCAGCGGAGTCTCGGCGACGATACCGAACAGGACATCCTCGCGCGTGATCGTGGCGCCATAGGGCACGTGCATCTGTCCCGCTTCATATGCCGCCGCTATATAAATGCTCTGGCCCAACGGTGCGGGCAACTGGGCGATGCGCCGCAGGAGCGCGGGGGATAGCAGGAAGTAGTCGGTGCCGCGATACTCGTCGATGGCGCTCGCCGAAAGCCGCAACGGACCTCCCAGGGTAAAGCGAAAAGGTTGCGCGACATTGCGATTGAACATTGTTCCACCCTCGGCCACCATCGCGAATAAGTTCTTGCCGATCTCATGCGAATAGCTGACGCGGGTTACGATACGCGGCGCGTTAGGGCTGTCAACCGCGTGGTACTGGTACCCGGCATTGGTTTCCCAGCGTATGCCGAAGTGCGGCACGAGCGCACGGTCCTGCGTGTCATAGATGTAGCGAATCCGCGCGCGCTGGGTCTGGCCGAGGACATCCGGCTGCCCATCCGAACCCACGCTGGTCTGCCAACGGATGCTGTCCATCTGCCAACCCACCCGCAATTCCCGCGTCCGCATATCGCTCCATGCCAGGTCGGCGCCTCCGCCCGCGTTCTGCAACTGGCGCTCTGCAATCCGAATCTGGTGGTTAAAGATGTAGAACGGTTCACGGAGAATACCGCCGCGCGGCACAACGAAGATTTCTCCCGCTGTGGTGTGCGCATTGGAGAGCTTACGATAATACTCGGCGTCGGCCTGCGTCAGGAAACCCAGCTTTACGTGCGCATGAAGCTCCGAGCCATAGCCGCCAAAGTCCTGATCGACCAGAATGCCCTCGACCGTCGCGCGAGTTACCGCGGTCGTCTGCGCCTGCACATTGACGCCGAGTTCCAGGAAGGGAGGGCCAGTCTTCTTATCTGTAACCGTAACCAGTACACTTGGGCGGTCTGAGGCCGATGAACTGGAGCCGGCATCTTCGTATCCGACGGTGTAGTCCGCCTCGTACCGGCCGTCGGCGCGTACATCATCCAGCAACGCCTCGATGGCCTTCGTATCGGTGGGCCGGTTCACCAGCGGCTGAAACATCCGCTGTACTGCGCGGGTCACGCTTTCGTTGGGGGCCTTCACCCTCACCCGCAGCAGGTCCCCGGCAGGTCCAGGCCGCTTTGCCGCGCGTTGCGCCAGATAGGCAGCCCACTGGTCTTCATTCACGGCATATTGCAGCAAGGCGTCTTTGTGTTTCTCCGCCGCTTCATATCCGCGGTCCGCCAGTTCCTTCGCCTTGAGATAGTCCCCATCCGCGAAGCCGGTGGTGTCGGGTTCGATCACTACGTTAGCCAGTTCGCGCGACCTGCGCTCATTGCCTTCAATCGCTACTGAAAAGCTACGCTGGAGCACTCCGAGGATCGAATTCAATGCCCCTTCCGCCACCGGCCGCAGCGGGAGGCTCACCGCGAGCACTACATCAGCCTTCATCGCATGCAACGTTTGTGTGGGCAAATTCTCCAGCACGGCTCCGTCCACGTATTCGTGCCCATTCAGTTCGAACGGCTGGAAGATCCCAGGCAGCGACACGGATGCCCGCACCGCGTCCGGAATCGAGCCGCGTACAAACGTGGCCGTGCTGGCAGCATTCAAATCGGTTGCAAGACAGCGAAACGGAATCGGCAGATTATTGAATTCGACCCGATCGTCATAGCGCAGAAACTGACGGTCCAGGAAGGCGTTGAGACCTTGATCGATCAGCAAGCTGTTGCGAAATGAGATGCCGTGCCTGAGTCCGATGTTCAAAGCGTTTGGCAGTTCACGTTCATCCTCGCGTCTTCGAAAGCTGCGGCTGGTAAACGCCGGACGCAGACTGAAGACATCCGCAAACACCTGGTCGGTCATCACCACCTTGAGTTGATCGATGGTCTTGCCGCTGGCATACAGTGCCCCGACCATGCCGCCCATGCTGGTGCCCGCGATCATGTCCACCGGAATGTGGTGATCCTCCAACCATTCGAGCACGCCGATCTCGCTCATAGCCAGCGCCCCGCCGCCGCCGAGCGCGATCCCGATTCGTGGCCGATCCGTTGGTCCCGGTGGCGGCGCTGCGGGAGCCGTCGACGCGATTGCGAGCGGCACACCGCTGGCCGTCTTGCTGCCTCCACCCTGCGCTCCCTTCGCACCCGCGGCCGGGCTGGTGCCCGCGGGCTTCACGGGAGCCTGCTGGGATTGCCTCGGCTTGCTTGATTGCATAGCAGGCGGCACGTCGCTCTGCGGACTGGAGGCGGGCGACTGCGCATAGCCGCCGCAGGTAACAGCCACCAACAGAGAGAATTGCAGAGGGCAGCGGAATCGCCGTCGTCTGCCCGGGGAGAGATCCATGAGGTAACGCTACAGAATTGAGGCAGTCTCCGCCAGACCAAAGAAGCTAATCGTCTTCGGTCCACGGGGTGCGGCTCGCCGCTGGCTGGCCATACCAAGCCGCCACTACATGACCTGCGCGATCTTCTCCAGCTCTTCCTGCAGGCAACCCAGAGAACACGCGATCGATTCCATCCGGAACGCTGCACGCCGCGCATCCTGATTCGACACGCCGTACCCGCGAGCAGCCAGAAAACTGCTGATCAGATCTGCCGCCTGCCAGGAATCGAGACCCGACTTCATCAGGTCTTCGCGCAGACCAGTCAAATCCGCCGCATCAAATTGTTCGATACGCGTGGTGCCCGTCTTAGTCATCGCGCGTTCCTCCTGACAGCGTGCACCTGACGCATACATTCATAAGACGCAAATGCGAGGATGAAAGCCGTACTCGAACTGCGACATACTCTATTTAAACGTAATCGTGAGCGCTACGGATTGCGCCCCCTGCTTTTAATCAACGCAGATTTATGCCGGGAAGTTGCGTTTGAGCGCAAACTAAATGGCCCGGCTGGCCAGCAGCACGGGCAGGCCGTCTACCACCGGGTAATGGCGAGCACAGCCTAGGCAGCGTATCGTCTGGTCCTCTAACTGCAATAGCGCTCGGCACACCGGACAGGCTAGCCAAGGGAGGGCCAAACGCAAGTCGATGACTCTGGAGGGATTCTCTGCCACGCTCTCATCATACCGAGGTGAGCACTCTCAATCTTCGTCGCCCGCGATAAAATGAACGAGATGACAACCGCTCCCCAGGTTTTAGACGGCATCGCAATCGCAGGGCAGATAAAAGCCGAAGTCGCAGTCGAGGTACAGGCGCTCAAGACCCGTGGGATCACTCCGGGACTCGCCGTCATTCTCGTCGGAGAAGTTCCAGCGTCGCAGATTTACGTCCGCAGTAAGGTCAAAACCTGCGGCGAACTCGGCATCTTCAGTGAGATGCTGACCCCGCCCGAGAGCGTCACCACCGAAGAGATGCTGAAGCTCGTCACCCAACTCAATGCACGCGAGGACATCGACGGCATCCTCATCCAACTCCCTCTGCCGAAGCATGTCGATACCAGGCGCCTGCTCGAGGCCGTTGCTCCCGACAAGGATGTAGATGGCTTTCATCCAGTCAATGTGGGCCGTCTGCAGAGCGGACAGCCATGCCTCGCGCCGTGCACTCCGGCCGGCATTATGGAAATCCTCCGGCGCAGCGGCCTTCCCGTCGCTGGCCAGAATGCCGTGATCCTCGGGCGCTCCGATATCGTCGGTAAGCCGATCGCCATGATGCTCCTGAATGCCTCTGCCACGGTTACCATCTGCCACAGCAAGACCGCGGATCTGGCAGAGTTCACACGCGAGGCCGATATCCTCGTCGCCGCTATAGGGCGCCCCGGCTTCGTCACCGCCGGCATGGTCAAACCCGGAGCCACGCTGATCGACGTCGGTATCAACCGCATCACTGACGGCGGCGAGGTAGAGCGCCTCTTTGGGGGCGACCAGGCGCGGGCTGCGATCTTCGAGAAACGCGGCTCCGTCATCGTAGGAGATATCGACCCAGCGGCATTCTTCCTTGCTGACGCCTATACGCCTGTCCCCGGCGGCGTCGGCGCCCTTACCATCGCCATGCTCATGCAGAACACCGTCACGGCGGCTCGTCTGAGGAGAGGCATTGCCAAGAGCGCTTAGCGTAGACAGTATCGCAACCGACAAGACGCACGACCGACCCTTTGTCGAGGCTAAAGCGAGCGTATCCGCAGCCTTCGAAGGGAAGCGCTAACCTCCATGGTTCGCGTCGGCCTCACTGGCGGACTTGGCAGTGGCAAGTCGACTGCCGCGCAACTGTTCGCGGGCCTCGGTGCGCATATCCTTTCCTCCGACGCTATCGGCCGCGCCCTCATGCAGCCCGGTCAAGCGGTTCATGCCGCCATCGCCGCTCACTTCGGCCCTCGCGTAGTGCTTGCCGATGGAACTCTCGATCGGACCACACTCGCTCGTATGGCCTTCGCTGATGGGAGGCTTGAGGAGCTGAACGCGATTGTTCATCCCGCTGTAATCGCGCGCCAGGCTGAGCTAACCGAGCAGATCGGCCGTAGTGACACTCATGCTGTCGTAATCGTAGAGTCAGCCCTCATTTTTGAAACGAAGCATGCTGAGACAAACTTCTATGAAGCAAATCGTAGCGAATCCAGCAGCGGCGGCCAGCCCCCGAGCACAGGCCGGACAGCCTGGCACGAGCGCTTCGACCGCCTCATCCTGATCACCGCTCCCGAGGAACTCAAGATCGCCCGCTTCGTGGCGCGTTCCTTTGCTGGCGAGTTCATTCCGCCAGAGCGGCGCAACGCGCTCGAGGCGGAAGCACGCCGCCGTCTCGCCCATCAAGTTCCGGACGAGCAGAAGAGCTCACTCTGCGACTATGTCCTCACGAACTCCGGCACTCTCAGTGAGTTGGAGTGGCAAGTCGATCAACTCTGGCCCATCCTCCAGGCCGCAGCGTTGAATTTGCGGTGAACGCAACGAGAGCGACTGGAACGCCCGCAGGTCTTTCGCGCCTTGTCTCAGACGCTTGAAGGTTTGCTTGAGAGGGAGGGGCGATAAAATACAAGCTGGAGCCAGCATTCCTATTCGTCCATGGTTCAGGTCTCCGCCCAAGGCGGTTATGAGGAAGTCGTCCGTTATGAAACTGCGTCCCGTTTTGCTTGTCGTTCTGCTTCTCTCCGGTTTCTACTATTTAACGACCCATGTCGGGTCCACCGGAGCGTTCGCACCATTTATCCGCACGGCTGCGCCTGAATCCGGCGATTCCAACACCGCCACCGTCAACGGTCCACTCGGTGCCTTTCAGATCACCGAAGCGCATGCCTCCCCTGCCTACGACGTGGAAGAGCAGCAGAATATCGCCGTCTACAAGAAGGCCCTCCCATCGGTCGTCAATATCACGTCCACCGCCGTCGCTTTCGATTTCTTCTACGGCCCCGTCCCGCAGCAGGGCCAAGGCTCAGGCTTCATCCTCGACAAGCAGGGTCACATTCTCACCAACAATCACGTCATCGACAACGCTCAGCGGGTAGAAGTGACTCTCTCCGACAAACACAAGTACAAGGCCAATGTCGTGGGCGTCGATAAGGCTCACGATCTCGCACTGCTGCTCATCAGCAACGCTCCCAATCTGCAGCCTGCGACATTGGCCGATTCGAAGAACCTCGTCGTGGGTCAGCGTGTCTACGCCTTAGGCAACCCCTTCGGACTCTCCGGCACCATGACCCGCGGCATCATCTCGGCGATCCGTTCCATCAAGGGCCCGCAGGGTAATCCCATCGAAGACGCCATCCAGACCGACGCTTCGGTCAACCCCGGCAACTCCGGCGGTCCCCTGCTTAACTCGCGCGGCGAGGTCATCGGCATCACCACTCTAATCGCCAGTAACGGAGCCGACCAGTCCTCCGGCATTGGCTTCGCCATCCCGGTCAACACCGCCAAGGCCGTCATCGCCGATTTCGCGAAATACGGTCGCATCCGCCGTCCCACGCTCGATATCGCAACGCTGGCGATCGGGCCTGATATCGCGGACCAGATCGGCCTCCCTGCCGATTATGGACTGCTGATCGAGCGCGTCTTTCCTGGTGGCGCTGCGGAACAGGCCGGCCTCAAAGGGGGTACCCAACGCGCTTATCAAGGCAACATCCCAGTCATGCTGGGTGGCGACCTCATCATCGGCATGGACGGCCAGGACATCGCCACGCCCCAGGACCTGTCTGCCGCTATGAACGCCCACCAGGCCGGCGATACCGTCACGCTTACAATCTTCCGCGGGCGCCGCCGCATGGACATCAAGGTTAAGCTGCACGATGCCACCGCAGAACCAGAGAAAGGCGGTCGAGAAACCTAATGGAGCGCAACCGACATGCTGCTCTATCGGCCTTTCGCTCCCATGAAAGAGAGTTATACGTTCCGCCGCACATAGCGACGTCCGTCCACTAGATATCGTCCGCTCAACACGCGCGCGATTCCTTCCGGATAGGCCACATGCTCCTGCTCCAGAATCCTTGCCGACAAGCTCTCGACCGTGTCCTCCTCCTGCACTGCCACCGTTTTCTGCAGCACAATCACGCCGTGATCCACCTCTTCGTCGACAAAATGCACCGTGCATCCGGCTACGTGCGCGCCGTACTCCAATGCCTGCCGCTGCGCGTCAAGCCCCGGAAACGCTGGTAGCAGCGAAGGATGCACATTCAAAATTCGCCGTGGAAAAGCCGCCACAAACTCCGGCGAAATGATCCGCATATAACCTGCGAGACAGACCAGGTCCACGCTGTACTGATGCAGCCGCGCAATCATCTCCGCGTCGTGCTCGGCCCGCAGCCTTCCTTTCGAAGGGACCGCGAATGCAGGCAGTCCCATCACGCGGGCCGCCTCGAGACCGGGGGAATCCTGCACGTTCGAGAGCACTACCGCGATCTCTGCCCCCAGCAGATGCCGCTGCTCGATCGCGCGCGCGATCGCGACAAAATTCGATCCCCTGCCTGAAAGAAGAATCCCGAGACGCCGCATAGAAAAGTCTTCCTGCATAGATTCTAGGCGAACACGGGATTTATCGCGAAAGCGAGATATAACGGCAGTTCTTCCGCTATTTCGGCTGCATGCGCTCTGCCGCGCCAGCCGGTATCCCACCTCAAACCGTACTGATCGACTCGGTGCACAGCAGCTAAATATCCTTCACAGGTTACTAAATCGGCTTTTTGGAACCGGCTCGCTGCTAGTTATACGTGACCTTCCGCTCTCCCCGCACGACCCGGCCGATAATGCAATGCCGCTCATTCGCCCGGTTCAGCACCGCTTTCGCCTTCTTGATCTGCTCCGCCGGAATCACCGCGATTAGGCCGATTCCCATGTTGAAGGTCCGCAACATCTCGTCCTGCTCGACATTGCCGAGCGCCTGCAGATGCTCGAACAGCGGAGGAACAGTCCACGCGGCCAGGTCGACTAGCGCTCCCATGCCCTTGGGCAGTATCCGAGGAAGATTTTCCGTGATGCCGCCGCCCGTAATATGCGCCATCCCGCTTACCAACTCCGCTCCCGTCAGCTTCTTGATCACCGATAAATAGCTGCGGTGGGTCCGCATCAACGCCGCGCCGGTCTTGTCCTTCAACTCATTCACATACTGCTCCGGCCCGTAGTTCGCCACCTCGAACAGCAGCTTCCGAGCCAGCGAGTATCCATTGGTATGCAACCCATTCGAAGGCAGCCCCACCAGCACATCGCCAATCTGAATATGCTCGCCGGTGATAATCTTGTCCCGGCTGACTGCGCCAACGATCGTTCCCGCCAGGTCATACTCGCCGTCGCCATAAAACCCCGGCATCTGCGCGGTTTCGCCGCCAATCAGCGCGCACCCGTTGGTCCGGCATGCCTCGCTAATGCCCTGCACTACTCGCTCGATCACGGTATTGTCGAGCTTCCCCGTCGCCAGATAATCCAGGAAAAAAAGTGGGGTGGCGCCCTGCACTGCGATATCGTTCACGCAGTGGTTCACCAGGTCCTGCCCTACAGTATGGTGAATTCCCAATTCGAACGCCACCTTAAGCTTTGTCCCTACGCCATCCGCGCTCGACACCAGCACTGGATTCGGGAACTTCTCAAGATCTAGCGCAAACAGGCCGCCAAACCCGCCGATCTCGCTCAACACCTGCTTGTTGAACGTCTTCCGAGCCAGCATCTTGATCCGCTGCTTGCTGCGATCGCCACTGGAAATATCCACGCCAGCATCCGCGTAGCTGATCGACTTCTTCGCCGCCGGTTGGACACCTCCCGGCAAATCCGCTTCGACAGCGGTACTTCTTCGAGCGTTCGCCTTGTTGTGGGGAGCAGCCGCAGCCCGCATCAGAACCGGTACCTGCCGCAGCGGAGGGTAAGTCATAGACGCGGGTTGCTCGATCGGCTCTGGTTGCGCGGCAGTTGGATCGGGCGTGGGGGAGGTCTCATCCGGCAAGGTCGTGCTCCATATAAGGTCGCGTGCAAACGAAGACCTTTAGTCTAGCAGGACGCTGCTTCGGACAGAAAACCGGCCTCGAACCCACCTTCAGCCTGCTTCCGCGCATCGAACCGCTTCTCGTAAAAGACAGCAAATGCGTACAGCTCTTCGACTCCAGGCATATGAGAATGAGATTCCTGTCATCACCATCGCGAAGTGCAGGTAGCAGATTCGCGGCTAAAGCGTGAGCTTAACCTTGCGAAGTCCGCGAAGGGAGCTGCAGAGATAGATTGCGTCCGCGGCGATGACGTCCGGTAAGGACAAGATGCACTCTTGGGCAACTGGATTGGTCTGAAGGATGTGGCGGCGAAAGACCCCTGGCAACACGCCAGAACTCAGGGGCGGGGTAAGGAGCAACTCGCCTTGTTGGATGAAGATGTTGCTGATAGCTCCCTCGGTGACCTGATTCTTTTCATTAATGAAGATCACGTCTTCGAAGCCGTCCGCATGGGCACGCGCGTACTCCGTGTCGTAGACGCTGCGATGCGTGGTCTTATGACGAAGGAAGGTGTCGCGGGAGGAGGTCCGCTCTTCTGATATCCGAATGCGTCTCGCAGATTCCTTCGGCAAGAGTTCCGTCGTCGTTACAGTCACCACTCCAACGCCATCGAGCAGTAGTCGCACTCGATAACGGTTCTTTGCAACGAACGATTCCGTCGCCCGCCCCAATGCAGAGTGGACCGCCTCTCGATCGAATCGAAAGTCGAAGTAACTGGCGGAGGATTCTAGACGATCCATGTGCAAATCCATGAGCACCAGCGCCTCGTCCCAAAGCATAGTTTCAATTAGTTGGAAATCGTGCCGAGGACGAATGAGAAACTCCGCTTTGAGCTTGCACTCGCGATACTCATCGCCCGCATCTGAATCGGCAACGATTCCACCTCCCACTCCCATGTGTGCTTGGCCGTCTTTCACGACGAGGGTTCGGATCGCGACGTTGAACGTAGACGCCCCGCCGGGTGCGAAGTAACCGATGGCTCCGGTGTAGATTCCGCGGGGCGCTTGCTCCAGTTCGCGGATGATCTGCATGGTTCGAATCTTGGGTGCGCCGGTGATCGAGCCACTGGGAAACAGCGCTTTGAAGATGTCATAGAACGAAAGGCCGGTGCGGAGCGTACCAGAGACGGTGGAGGTCATCTGGAAGAGCGTCGCATATCGCTCGACGGAGAAGATGTCGTCGACATCAACGCTGCCCATGGTGCAGATGCGACCAAGATCATTGCGCAATAGATCGACGATCATCAGATGCTCGGCGCGATTTTTTTCGTCGTGCTGAAGACGGACGGCAGCGGCGGCATCTTCCTCGGAGTCGATCCCGCGCGGCATCGTCCCTTTCATGGGCCGGGTCGTGATTCTACCCTGTTCGATCCTGAAGAACAGCTCCGGTGAAAGCGAGAGGATATGGTGCGCGGCAACATGCAGGAATGCGCTGTAAGCGACTGGTTGCTGCTTCAGCAGAGCGGCGAATGCCGCGTCGGTTGGCGCAGCGACCGGTAGCGACACTCTGTCGGTGAAGTTTACCTGGTAAGTATCGCCGGTCTCAAGGAACTGCTGGATGCGGCGAATCTTGGCACGATAATCCTGTTCCGAAATATGCAGCTCGACGTGCTCGGCGAATGGCGAGGTGATGGAAGGAGTTGCGAATGGCTCGAACCCCAATTCTGGCAACCCCTCGGCGATCCCCGTCTCGTGATGAAAGATGATGGGATTGCGATAGGCGCCGAACCAGGCAAGAGGCAAGACTCCAAGGTTGACCTCCTCGAGCGACTCGAAATGATAGCCACATTCGTAACTGAGATATCCCGCGACATGCAAGCCTTCGGCGAGCGCTTGTTCAATCTGTCGAAACAGGTCTGGAATTTCGTCAAGCTCAGAAGCTGTGAGCATCCGCACTGGATCGCAAAAGAGAATGCTCCTACTATTGACCGGATCGAAGCGCGACGTTTGCAGCAGTACGGAGTTCGCCCTGCCAGCGACGATGGAATGAAAGTACGGGGGGAGTTGCTTCCACGTGACCAAGCTCTTTCACTCCTAGTTGGGAAACTAACGGAAGTCTTGCCTTGCACGCACTGATATTTAAGTGAAGAATTCTGGTCGGCCCCCGCACGAATAAAGCGTGGTTCGTCGCTCACTCTTTACTCAGCACGGCGACGCCGTATTCATCGAGCTTGACCGAGCTCACCTTGCCGCTACCCAAGACGTCGGTCATCTGGTCAGGCAAATTTAACGTCGCCGTATCCGCCGCGAAGTTGATCAGAATCCACACGGTCTTTGGACCGTTGGAGCGGACGTAAAGATCGACTCCTTTGGGCAGGCCGAGCGGTATTTGATGAATGCCACTGGTCTCCACCATCCACTTGGCCGCGTCGTTCATGGTGTTCTCGTCGAGCCAAGCACCGATGTAGGTAATGCTGCCGTTGCCGATCTTCCTGGTGATGGCCGCAGGCTGCCCATCAAGCCAGCCGTTGCTTTTGCCGTAGCGCATCAGCACCTTTGTCTGCGGATCTTTCACGCTGAGCTGCTCCGCCCAGATCGTGCTCGTCCCGCTGCCCCAGTCGCCGGAGAGCGGCACGTCGTGGGTGAGGGCGTAGTACTGCTCGACGCGGCCGCCGAGCATGGATGCAAGCTGTCCGGGCTGGCGATCGGTTTCGAGTCCATTGTCTACGGTCTTCATGCCGCTTCGTTGTCCGAGCACAAGATGGCCGCCGCCACGAACATAGTCCATGAGATTCCTCGCCTGCTCGTCGGTCAGCAGATTGATCGCGGGCGCCACAACCAGTTTGTACTGGGTGAGCGACATCGAGGGCGAGACGATGTCGACGCTGTGCACGAGCGCCCGCAGCGGTCCGTAGTAGCTGAGGAGAGATTCGATGGGATCGAACTGCTGGTTGTGTCTCTGCCAGTTGATCGCCCAGTGGCTATCGTAGGAATACAGCAGGGCAGCCTCGGAGTGCGGTTCGGTTCCGCTCAATGCGGGGCCGGCTTTGGCGAACTCTTTCCCTAGCTGCGCGACCTCGTCGTAGAGGGGAACGGGCGTACCATCTGGCCCGACCAGAGTTCCGTGATACTCCTCCTGGCCGTTCAGCGCGCTGCGCCACTGCCAGTATGCGACTGCGTCGGCGCCGTGCCCGATATCATGCCACGCCATCGCTCGAACTTCGCCCTTGTTCAGAGCGTTGTTGTCTTTCGACCAGTTGACGAAGCCGGGCTGCGTCTCCATGACCCAGAAGTTCTTGCGCAGCAGACCTCGCATGAGATCGTGGGCGGCGCCGTTGCGCACAGGATCGAGCTGGCCGGTGCCGACATAATCGTCCCAGGCCGCCATGTCGAGATCCTGGCTGACGGTGTAATGGTCGTAGCCGTCGAAGAAGCCCATCATGTTCGTCGTGATGAATTGACGCGGATCGCGATGCGCCTTGATCTTGTTCAGCTGCACTCTCTGATAGCTGCGCCAGGTATCGCTGACGAACCTCTTCCAGCTCAGCAAAAGGCCAGGGTTGCCGTACTTTGTCTCGATCGGAATCTGGTTCCAATCGCTGTAGGTCTCGCTCCAATAGCTTGTGGTCCAGCGCTTGTTGAGAGTATCGAGTGTGCTGTAGCGTGTCTTCAGCCACTGCTGAAACTGGAGCTTCGTATCGGGACCGTATGATTCGTTGGCGTACTCGTTGTCGATCTGCCAGCCGATGACGTTGGGGTCGTGCCCGAAGCGGATCGCCATCTTTTCTGCCATTTCGCCGGCGAGTTCGCGATACTTTGCGTTCGACCAATCGAACTGTTGACGATTGCCATGCTCGTCTTTCTGACCGTCTTCTTTGGTCCGCAGGGTTTCGGGATATTTCGAAGTAAGCCATGCCGGTGGAGCCGCGCTTGGAGTCCCCAGGACGACCGCAATATGATGTTTCTCCGCCATGCGAACAGCGCGCTCGACCCAGTCCAGGTCGTATTGACCTTCGCTTGGCTCCATGGCGCTCCAGGCAAACTCCGCAATGCGAACGAATCGCACATGCGCCTGTTCCATCAGCGTCAGGTCTGCGTCCCAGCGCGACTCCGGCCACTGCTCCGGATACCAGGCCGTACCGAGATAGAGCGGCGGCTGCGCGTCATAATCCGTCTGCGGAGGAACCGCCGCGAGAGTAATCGAAACTGTGAACGCGACAAGCACTGAGGCCGCGAAGCAGGTCGAGCGCCGGAAGAGTTTCATGAGCGTCCTTCGAGGAGATAGCACCTCGGAAATCGTACTCTTCCCTGCGACGGGCTGGAAGACCTGCGCCGATTCCGACTCGCAGGAGCGGATCCGGGTCTTCCGCTTCTCTTAACTCGGCAATTCAGGCAAACTCGAACTATGATTCGTGTCGGCGTGGAGGAAGATCTTGCGGAGGAGTTGCTGGCGGATTTTCCGCGCGAGGCGGAGATCGTGCGGGTGCCCCGTCGACCGGACGGAGTCGTAAATATCGACTTCTGGATCATGCCCTTCGGACGTAAGGACGCGGAGGCGGCCTTCCCTTACCTTCGCGGGTTGCGGGTCGCACAATCGGTAATGGCTGGAGTGGATTGGGTTCTGCCCTGGTTGCCGAGCGATGTAGTTCTTTGCGATGGGCGCGGAATTCACGATATTTCGACTTCGGAGTGGGTGTTGACCGCGATTCTGGCCGCGATGAAGCGCTTCCCTCTCTACCGCGATCTTCAGCACAAGCAGCAGTGGAGAGGCGATGCCGTCGCAGAAGACCCATTCCTGAATTCGAACGGCGCACACCGGAATCAGTACAAGGTTCTCGGGGAGGACCTGGAGGGAAAGACTGTGCTCATTGCCGGCTACGGCTCCATCGGAGCCGCGATCGAAGCGCGTTTGAACCCGTTCGGAGTCAACATTCTTCGACTGGCACGAAGCGCTCGTGAAAAGCCAATGGTGCATGGAGTCGGCGATCTCCACGCGTTGCTGCCCCAGGCCGATATCATCGTAGCGATTGTCCCGCTGACGGAGGACACGAGAGGGATGATTGGAGATCGCGAACTCCGCCTGATGAAGCCGGGAGCGCTGTTGATCAATGCGGCGCGCGGACCGGTAGTCGTCACAAGCGCCCTGGTTGAAGCGCTGCAGGAACAAAGAGTGCGCGCGGTACTTGATGTAACGGACCCGGAGCCGCTCCCGCCCGGACATCCTCTCTGGTCGGCACCGAACTGCATGATAACGCCCCACATCGGAGGAGCGACGCCTGAGTTTATCTATCGAGCCTTCCGGTTTGCGGGGAAACAAGTGAAGCGGTTTATCGCGGGCGAAGAGCTGGAAAACATCGTGACTGAAGCTGGGTATTGATCTTCGGTCAGTCAGACGCATTTACACGCTCAGTGAGCCGAAGGCTAACGGCTTCTAACGCGAAGCTCATCGACATCTTCTTCGTCGTCTTCGTCGATGTCCTCGTCTTCTTCATCTTCGTCTTCGTCTTCTTCATCCTCGTCCTCCAACTCCTCGTCGTCTTCTTCGTCCTCGACGTCTTCGTCTTCTTCCAAATCATCGTCATCTTCGTCTTCTGTATCGTCGTCATCCTCCTCAAGCCCATCATCGTCGTCAGGGACGATTCGCTTGGCTGCGGCATACGCACGCTCACCCAGGGGCTCGGCGACGAGGATACCTGGAATATCGTCCAAGCCGGCGACTACGTCCAGATGGAGAGGGAGAGAGGTTGTGTCGAACTGGAGGATTGCCGTCTCGGTCGCCATGGAAAGTCTCCTGAAGAAATATGTACTGGGATAGGATGCATCGGACGGAAAAAGGTGAGTGGGAATCTTCTAAATTGAGTTCCGATCGATGGTGCTCCGATATCGTCTCATGAACTTCTCTTTCGAACGATCCATCAATCCGCGGCGAAGGGACGCAACTGCCTCTCGGAGGGCGGCGCCGTGAATAGACTTACCAGCAGCAAACTGAGGAGCGACGCAATCAAGGCGGGGAAGATCGCGTCACGCTGACTGAGGACTGACGGAAGTGTGCTACGAACCAGGGGGGTGTCCCAGAAGATGGTGACAACGGTCCCGACGGCGATGCTGCTCACAGCGGCGGTCGCGGTGGCGCGCTTCCAGAAGAACGCCGCCAGGATAACCGGCGTCAGCGCGGCGGAGTAGATCGTGTAGGCGTATAGCGCTTTCTTCAGTACGGATTCGGTATGCAGCGACTGGTAGAGGGCCCACAACCCGAGCAGTACGACCATCAGACGGCTGACAATCAGGATTCGCTTGTTGCTTGCATCAGGGGCAAGGTAGCGAACGAAGACGTCGTTGACCAGATTGGTCGCCGGGGAGAACAGATAGTTGTTCGCCGTGGAGATAACTTTGGCGAAAATCGCTCCCATGAGCACCGCACCCAGCAGTTTCAGCGCCGCCGTTCCAGTCAGCCCGTGGAGGCCGGTGTAGGCGAGGATCTCGCGCGGCCGGGCTTGAACTTCACCGGACGGAAAGAGCACGGAGCCGACTACAGCCATGGCAACGATGACGGTTTCGAGAATAATGGTGCCGGCGAACCAGCCGACGACAGCGCGGCTGGCGGCCTTTTCGGATTTTGCGGAGAAGAACTTCTGGTACATCGACTGGTTGCCCAGCAGCAGCAGGCAGGTTGGAAGGAAGAGTTCCATGGCCTGGAGGAAGCTGAAGTCGCCGAGGATTTGAAAGTGAGTGGCCGGCAGGCTCGCGCGGATATGCGCCCAGCCGCCCGCATGGTGGGCCAGCACTGGGGTGGCGATCAGCAGGGCGAAGGTCGCGATCAGACCGATGGCGACGTCCATATAGGCGACCGAACTCATGCCGGCAATGGCGGTGAAGACAATGACGAACGCAGCGAGGATGTACTTCCCAAGATCGGCGGTAATGTAAGCCGGAAAGATGAGGTGGAGGATGTCGCCGCCGCCGATGAGCTGGTAGCTGGTGATGGCGGTGTAGGTGAAGAGCACCGCGATGACGCCCAGAATGCGGGCAGTCTGGTTATAGCGCGCCTCGAGCAGGTCGGGTATGGTGTATTGGGCGAATTTGCGGGCGCGCGGAGCGATGAAGTAGATCAGCAGGAGTCCAGCCCACCCGCCTGCTGCTTGCCACAGGGCAGAGAAGCCATGCCGGTATGCGTTCTCCGCTCCTGCCAGCAGAGAGCCCGAGCCAATCCAGCTTGAAAGCAGCGTAAATACCAGCACGAACGCGGGCAAAGAACGGCCAGCCACCAGATAGTCGGCTTTGGTCTTCACTTTCCCCAGGCGTCCGACCGACACGATCATCAGGGCTAAAACGATAACTGCTAGAACGACGGCATAGAGATTCATGTCTTTGAGGACAAGTGTACTGTCTGGGGCAGGAAACCAGCCGCAGTCGCGGCAAAACCGGCTCATAGACGACCGCATGCAGATAGAAGGTAGACTATTTTCGTAACCAAAACAGAGATAATGAAGGCGGCCCCATGGGTAGGTTCTCGAGGAAGTACGCTGTTGCAGCGTTGTCTGCGGCGATTGGCAGTCTAGCGGCAGGCGCGCAAACAGCGCCGATCACATTGAGCGTCGATCTGACGGATGCTCCGCGCAAAATTCTGCACGCGGTTGAGGTAATGCCGGTGACGCCCGGGCCGCTTACTGTGGTGTATCCGAAGTGGATACCTGGCGAGCACGGCCCGACAGGGCCGATTGAAAACATGGCCGGATTTTTCATCACCGCCAACGGACAGCCGGTGCCATGGGTTCGTGACAGCGTGGATATGTTTGCGTTTCACCTGACGGTGCCTCAGGGCGCAACGCAACTGGACATGAAGATCGACTTCCTGACGCCGGCGGCGCTCTCTGGATTCTCAGCTGGCGGGTCAACCAGCGAGAACCTCGCCCTGCTGAGCTGGAACACGCTTGTCGTCTACCCAGACGGCAAGAAAGCCGGCGACGTGATGATCACTCCCTCGCTCAAGGTGCCGGAGGGGTGGAAGTTCGGCACCGCGCTCGATCGCGAGGGTGAACTGGCCGGCGTGACGAAGTTCAAAACCGTCAGTCTGGAGCAATTGGTCGATTCGCCGGTGCTGGCGGGACGATTCTTCCGTGAAGTTGCACTCGCCCCGGAGATCTCGCCGAAGCACTATCTGGACATGGCCGCCGACGGTCCGGAAGAGCTTGATCTGTCCAAGGAGCACATCGCGGAGTTCGACCGTCTGGTCCGCGAGACCGGAGCTCTCTACCAGAGCAGGCATTACCACTCCTACCATTTCCTGGTGACGCTGAGCGACGAGGTAGCGCACTTCGGACTGGAGCATCATCAGTCCAGCGACGACCGGGTCTCGCCGACGACCTTCACCGACAACCGCGAGTTTGTGCTCGACGGGCTGCTCTTACCGCACGAGTTTACGCATAGCTGGAACGGGAAGTACCGCCGTCCTGCGGGACTTGCGACCAGCAACTATCAAACCCCTATGAAGGGCGACCTGCTGTGGGTGTACGAGGGGCTGACCGAATACCTCGGCGACGTGCTCGCCGCGCGCTGCGGCATCTGGACGCCGGAGCAGTATAAGCAGCGTCTTTCCACCATTGCAGCCGCGTACGATAACCGGCCCGGACGCACCTGGCGCGACATTCAGGACACCGCAACCTCCGCGCAGATTCTTTATGAGGCCGGCGGTGGCTGGGATAACTGGCGGCTCAACGTCGACTACTACGATGAGGGCGAGTTGATCTGGCTCGACGTCGACACGACGATCAGGAAGATGACCGACGGCAAGAAGAGCCTGAATGACTTCGTGGCGAAGTTTCACGGACTCGGAGGAGACACCGGGCCAATGGTGGCGCCATACACGTTTGAAGATGTTGTCGCGGGTTTGAACGGCGTCGTGCCGAATGACTGGGCTGGGTTTCTGCGTTCGAGACTGGATTCGCACGCCTATCAGGCACCGCTGGGCGGGCTGGAGAATGGCGGTTACAAGCTGACGTATTCCGACAAGCCGAACGCCTGGAGTTCTCTGGAGGACGCAGAGCGCGAGAGCTTCAACTTCTGGTACTCGCTTGGCCTGCATGTCGGCAAGTCGGGCACCGTAGCCGACGTGTTGAAGGGCGGGGTCGCCGATAAAGGGGGATTTGGTCCGGGAATGAAGATTCTCGCGGTCAATGGCCGCGCCTTTACGCCCGATGTGTTAAAAGCCGCTGTGCACGACTCCAAGGATTCCGGACCCGCAGTCGAGCTGATCGTGGAGAACACCGGCTACTTCAAGACCATCAAGCTTGACTACCACGACGGAGAACGCTATCCGCAACTGGAACGGATAGCGGGCGTTCCGGACCGGCTGGATGACATCCTTAAGCCTGAGGCGAAGTAGACCGGGAGGCCCGGATCAGGCGGCGGTCTTTGGCCCGGCGTACGTACTGGTGTGCGGTTTGCTCTGGCCATCGGTACTTGCACCGGCCCTTCGGCCGCCATCTGATTCGCCGCAGGAATCCGCAGCGAGCGCTGCGATCAGATCGATATTGTCCCCAGGACCGGGCGCGGCCGGAATGTCCAGCTGCCCGGTTTCAAGCAGACGCTTCGCCGCGGCCACGGCTTCGATCTCACTGTTAATCTCCGCACCCACAAGGAGCATCAGCCCTGAGAGGTAAAACCAGGTCAGCAGGATGATGACCGCGCCCAGAGAGCCGTAGGTCATGGAGTAATCGCCAAACTCGTGCACGTAGATGCGAAGACCGATCGAAGCAACAAGCCATCCAAGAATGCCCACCAGAGCGCCGGGAGTGAGCCAGTGCCATTGCGAGGCTTTCTTGTCCGGCGCGAAGTAATAAATGACCGCGAAAAATAGACTCAACAGCACCGCTGCGAGCGTCCAGCTAATCGCCCGGCTCACTACAGCAAGGGTCAGCGCCACTACATTGTGACCAAGTCGTAACTCCGCCATGCGCGCAAAGAAATCTCCGCCCAGCAAGCATAAAAGCATGGCGGTGACCAGCGCCATAAGGAGGATGGTGACTCCGATGGCGGAGAGGCGCGCCGCGAAATAAGACCTCGTCTCTTTGATCTTGTAGACGATATTCAGAGAATCCTGGATGGCCGAAAATCCCACGGACGCGGACCAGATCGCGAAGATGAGCCCGAAGGTCAGCTTCCCGCTGGTGGTCGCGGCCGTGGTCTGGTTGAAGGTTTGAAGCACCGTGTCCATTGCAGCGTGCGGGATGACGATGGAAAGATACCCAAGCAGCGAATAGTAGATCTTCGATGCGGAACGGGCAGCCAGGCCGAGGATGGATGTTGCCGTAAAGAGACTCGGAAATAGGGCAAAGATGAAGTAAAACCCCAGTTCGGCGGCCCGGCCCACCAGATTGTCATCGAGCGTTGCGCGCCATGTATGTTTTGCGATCGCGCGGACGGGAACGCCTTCGAGGTTCCACAGCGACCGCAGCGGAGAGTGGGATACCATGTCCCAGATGCGCCGTTGAAGGTGCGGCGTGCCCTCGCGGTCGAGAATATGATCGGCGGAAATGATAGGTTGGTCCTTTGTAGGCTATGGCGGTTAGGCAGGAAATCGCGGCACTCGCAAGATAAACGTCTACGCTACAGTAGATGCGAATTTCGGCGCCCTGGTGGCTGCCCTGTGGTGTTCCAGCCGAACTTCGATTCCGAGATACGATGGCATGCATCTAAATAAGCTAAGTTATGTCACCCATTCGGCGAACTCGCAGCACCTGGAACAACCGGCCTCTCCCCTTGAGAAAGGTGCAACAGTTATGGCGGCAGGTGCGTGCAAGCCACGAGCAGCCTATGACAGGGCGGTCTCGGCCCGTCGAGTTGGTGAAAGTCCCCGACCTTGGAGTTACGTTCATCGGACACTCCTCCTTTTTCCTTCAGCTCAGCGGGCGGAAGGTGCTCGTCGATCCGGTTTTTTCAAAACGCCTCATTCTGCTTCGACGGCAACGCCACCCCGGCGTCCTGGTCCGAGACCTTCCCCCCATCGATCTGATTCTGCTGACCCATGCGCACATGGATCACCTGGATCTGGCTTCATTGCGGCGTGTGATTCGGGCCACGCGAAGAATCACGGGGGTGTCTCCCGAAGTCGTCGTACCGCGCGGCGTGGAAGATCTTGTGGCGAGGCTCGGCTTCTCGCGGGTGCGTCGGCTGGCCTGGTGGGAGCAGACCGAGGCTCACGGCCTGGAGATCACCATGACTCCCTGCAAACACTGGGGGGCGCGCATGTTCCGCGACACCCACCGCGGCTATGGCGGATATGTCGTCGAGGGCGGTGGCCAGTCCGTTTATCACTCCGGCGACACAGCCTATTTCGATGGTTTCCGAGAGATCGGGGAGCGGCTCAAGCCTCAGGTTGCTTTACTTCCGATTGGGGCCTATTTTCCGGACGCGTATCGCTCCGTGCATACCAGCCCTGAAGAAGCCGTTCGCGGATTCGTTGAGCTGGGCGCCTCGCAGATGGTTCCGATGCACTACGGTACCTTTCGCCTGGGCCGGGAACCCATTGAAGAGCCTGTACAGCGCCTGCTGGCAGAAGCCGCAAGGCTTGGCATCACAGATCGAATTAAAGTGCTTGAAGAGGGAGAAACCATGCATCTCTCTCCGTCCGACCGCATCGGATAATTCATGACAACCCACACTGTAGATGCAACCGCGAGCGGAACATTTTCGATAGGCGGCGACCTCACCGTCAACCGTCTGGGCTACGGCGCAATGCGTATCACCGGCCAGGGAATCTGGGGCGAACCCAAAGATTCCCAAGGGGCAAAGAAGGTGCTGCAGCGCGCTGTAGAGCTGGGCGTGAACTTCATCGATACAGCAGACTCCTACGGCCCAGAAGTGAGCGAGCGGCTGATCGGCGAAGCCCTCGCTCCTTATGCGAAGGGAGTCGTGATTGCGACCAAAGCCGGCTTGACGCGCCAGGGCCCAGACAAATGGTTGCCGGTCGGACGGCCTGAGTATCTGCAGCAGGAGGTCGAGATGAGTCTCCGGCGACTTAAGCTCGAGCGCATTGACCTCTGGCAACTTCATCGCATCGACCCCAAGGTGCCGGTCGAGGAGTCGCTCGGCGTCATCAAGAGGCTGCAAAAGCAAGGCAAGATCAGACACGTCGGACTGAGTGAAGTGAAGCCGCACGAGATCGATCAGGCGCGCAAGGTGATCGACATCGTCAGCGTCCAGAACCAGTACAACATCGGCGACCGGCAGCACGAAGATGTCGTCGAGTATTGCGAAAAGAACAACATCGCGTTCATTCCATGGTTTCCAGTCGCTGCCGGCAAATTGGCTCAACCCGGCGGCAAACTAGACGCCGCAGCTAAAGCTCACGGCGCGACGGTATCGCAGCTTTCGCTGGCCTGGCTGCTCCATCGCTCCCCTGTGATGCTGCCGATCCCCGGAACCTCTTCGGTCGAACACCTCGAAGAGAACGTAGCAGCAGCAGGAGTAATCCTGTCCGATGCGGAGTGGAAAGAGATCGAGCAATCCGCGAAGTAATTCACACTCATTCTTTACCCGGCGTTTTGTTGGGGTCGAGGGCTGACGATGGATCCGCTCCAGTTCCGAGCTTTCGCCGGGAATTTCTCTCAGACTATGACGTTTGAATCACTGATCCAAGATCGCTTCTCCGCCGTTGAGCCTTTGATGTAATGCGTCCATCCCGAACGGATCGGGAACGACTTCCAGGTCAGTCTCTCCGCGCTTACGTCTTCGGTGAACTCATATCAAGGGGCTTCGTGGTCAGATCACCATGCGGATCGTCTTTCGTGCCCCATCCCGGCAGCTCCTGCGAACCGGTAATCAGGCGAGCGCCATCATTAAACGTGATGTAGGTCCATGCCCACTGAGCAAACACAGCCAGCCGGTTGCGAAAGCCGATCAGGAAAAAGATATGAACCACCAGCCAGGTCATCCATGCAGGGAATCCGCTCCAGCGTCCCTTGAAAGGCCACTGGATATTCGCAACTGCAGCCTTGCGGCCGATCGTGGCCATGTCACCTTTGTCGAAGTAGCGGAAGTTTTCGTCCTTGCCCGTCCCGTCGCTTCCCAGGCCTGAAGCTACCAGCCGGCTGATCCGTTTCGCGGCGTAGGCGCCCATCTGCATCGCGGGCTGGGCTACCCCGGGAACCTGTTTTCCATCCTTTTCGACGTGCGCCAGATCACCGCAGATAAATATCTCAGGAAGGCCAGCTGGATTAAGGTGGCCGTCGACGAAGACGCAACCGCGCCGGTCGGTTTCGACACCGAGCAGCTTGCCCAGCGGAGAAGCCTGCACGCCGGCTGCCCACAACGTCACCACGGCGTCGATGCGCTCGTTGTCGAGCATGACATAGCCGGGCTGTACGTCGCTGACTTTCGCACCCGTGCGGACTTGGACGCCCAGTTGATTGAGTTGCCTCCGGGCGCTTCGCTGCAGATCCTCCGGGTAGGCGCTGAGAATCTTGTCCGATCCTTCGAGAATCAAAATCTGGGCCATCGAAGGATCGATGTGCCGAAAGTTCTTGGCCATGTAGAGCTTCGCGATGTCGCTGATTGCGCCGGCGAGTTCGACTCCCGTCGGACCGCCTCCGATGATCACGAAGTTCAGCGCGGGATGGCTGCCCGACTCCATCATCTGGCGCTCGGCCAACTCGAACGCAAGCAGTATCCGGCGGCGAATTTCGGTTGCATCCTCCACCGTCTTCAGTCCTGGCGCAAGTCTTGCCCAGTCGTCGCGGCCGAAATAAGAGTGCGTTGAGCCGGTGGCGATGATCAGGTAGTCATATTCGAGTTGCACGCCAGTCTTCAGACGAACACGGTGCTGCGGAAGATCGAAACCAACCGCCTCGTCCATCAGAACCTCGATGTTTCGATGATCGCGGAGTAGCGCACGGATCGGCTGTGCAATGTCAGCCGGCGAGAGCACCGCGAGCGCAACCTGATAGAGCAGAGGCTGGAAAAGATAATAGTTTCTGCGGTCCACCAGCGTCACATCGACTGGCAACTTCGCCAATCCTTGGGCTGCGTTGATCCCGCCAAATCCTCCTCCGAGAATGACGACCCGCTTTCGCGCGGTGGCGCCTGTCACTCTTACTTCAGCCATAGTTCCCATACCCGTCCGTCCATAGTTAGCCATCACATTGATTCGATGCTCATTTAGATGCCATGAGGAAAACGGCCGTGCGCAATTCTTTCCGTTCGATACGCTCTTTCCCGGCCCAACCGGGGTAGACGCCGTCTGATCGGCCGGACACTTACGGTTGCTTCTGCAGCGTAGTCGACAGGAAGCCCTCCGTTCCAGTCGCCGCCGCTAGGTTTGTAACCTCAGCAACGCCGGTCAACTGTTGCGGGGTCACTGTCACCAGGCCACTAGCGTCTGACGTAAGCGAGACCTGCGACGAAGCATAGGTAGCCGGAACGGGGCAGCGGCCCCGCCCCGGGCAAGTCTCCTGCCACGCGTCGACGGTCTGGTAGACCTGCACCGTCGCACCCGCAACCGCATGGCCTGACCTATCGACTACCTGAAGAATGACCGGGGTGAACGTTCCGGCAGCCGTAGTGATTTGGGCTGCGCCCCCGACCGCAACCAAGCCAAACTGCGACGGATCGACTCCCCACGCAGTGAAGGTGGCGCACACAGCCGTCCACGCGCAGCCAGAGACGCTCGCCTGTGTGCCTGCGGCAATTGGCCCTAAAGTCGCAGCCGTCTGCGCGAATCCCTGCGTGTTGACCTGCGACTGCGCTGGAGCGACCGTTACTGAGCCTGACGACGCAGCCCACCCCACGGTCAAACCCACCGTCGAGCCCAGATTGTCAGCAACACTGAGCTGTGGAGCCCACATCACCGAAGCACCGCTCGCAACGTATTCCGCTGTTTGCACTGCCGCGACCGCCTGCACTCGAACGAGCGCCGCAAATGAGGCCGTCGCAGTGCCGTCCACGCCGGCTGCCTGCAGAACCACCGTCCCACCAGCCAGCGGCGTCACCATCGTCGAAGCGACTCCGTCGGCATTGGTCGATATCGTGCAAGCTGCTCCCCCACACGCGGAGAACACCGCGGTTCCCGCAACCACAGAAAACGTGACCGCTTCGCCCACCACAGGCGTCAAGCCGTCGCTTCCGACTACGCGCACCGCAAACGCCGTCGCTGCCTGTTGAGCCACGGCGACGGTTCCTGAGGGCTCCGTCAGGAGATTTAGCGAGGCTGCCGGCGACGGATAACTCAAGGCTCCAGTCATTGTGCTTGTCCCGCCTGTCGAAAGATCCGTAACCGTAACGTCGGCGGCAGTGGCAGTGGCCCAACCAAGTGCCTGTAGCGATGGTGCCGTAGCCACAATCGAGTTCGCAGTCCAGCTCAACACAGCCGCCGCAATTCCGTCCACCGTGACTACGTCTCCTTCTCTAAATCCCATTCCTGAAATAGTCACCGTCCCACCCCCCGCGCTCACGGCCGCAGGAGTAACCGTGTCCGCATAGAGAACTCGCGCCTGGTAGTCGAAGTCGGGCCGCCCATCTCCTCGCTGGTCGGCGATTACGATACGTAACTGGCTTGGTTGCGAATTCGCAGCCGTCAAGGTCGTCATCCCCGTGGCTTCTCCGTTCAAGGGTTGAGCCGCCGCGGCCACGGTTGGAAGCGTTCCCAGCGCGTCTCCCGCGTTCCACACACCGACGACTGGCAGAGCCTTCGCAGTCGACGCGAAGCCCTGTTCGTCCTCCGCCGTAACCTCAATCGTGAACGTGCGGTTGGCTTTTACCGGCAGCGAAGACCAGGCCGTATGTCCATATCCGCAAAGTAGTCCTGTCCACCATCCTGTCGCCGGAACTGCGCTCGGCGCAGCTTCGGTACCATCCGCCGACGTATCGCAGGCGCTCGCGGCACCGCTCGTCGAGGCATTGATGAAACCATTTGAATAGCTACTGAACAGCCCGTAGGGCGTCGCGGCGTCGCCCCCTGAAGGCGTCACTGTGTTCGCTGTATACGGTCCTACCGCGTATTGACCCGTATACAACGGGTTGATCGCTTCGGTCTCCAGAATCAGAAGCTGCCAGTCGCCGGGAAGCATCGGTACGCGCTGCACGTCGAAGTATCCTTCGTGGTTTCCATCAGGCCAACCCTGGGTTCCCGCGAAGGAGGTGTCTGGGCCAGTGACCGGATTTCCATTCGACTGGCGAAAGATCGCTCCTGAAACCGACGACGAAGTGAACCAATCCTCGGCCGACACGATGTCCGTATACTGCTGCCAGCGGCGCACCTCTATATTGACTCCCTGCATGCCCTGTCCGTCGGGGAACCGTAACAGCCCGGTGATTTGGCTCGCATTCAGCAGCGTGTCCTGCTTGCCCGGTGGCGCCGTTCCCTGTGCGATGTAGTAGAGCTGCCCCAAAGCCGAAAGATCGTCCGGCCGAAGCGTGAACGGCTGCGGCATGCACTGATAGGTATACGGCCCGCAGATGATGTCCACAGGATGCATGACCGGCCAGTGCAACGCCTGGTTCAAGGTCGGCTGGGGGCTTCCGGTAAACACGTTGTCGTTGGTCTGGGACCATCCCAGCCCAAGCACACGCCCGAAGGCACGCATCAGTTGATACTGCATCTGCGTCTGCTGCGCCGGATCAGTCCCCGTGCAGCGGCCGTTCAGCACCAGCACGGCGTGCTCGATGTAGCCGGCCGGTACGATCGAATCGACGCTTTCAGTCACGCCGTTCTGTAGACACCCGCTGGGATCGCTTGCGCCGTTGCCCAGCAGCAGGTCCGTCACCGACCCGTCACTGTCGTAGATCACCGCAATCTGCACCGTCAGGTAGTTGCTGGTTTGCAAATCCGCAGGGAAGATCACGCCCGACTGCCCAAGGTACGTGTTGGCTCCGCTCACATGCTCGTTCAGCAGACCGCCTTGCGAGAGCACCAGGCTCGCTGTAGGAACATTCCAAACTCCCGCCGCAGCCGCTACCATGGCGTCCGCTGCCGCATGATTCACGGTGGCGCTCAAGTCTCCGGGATCGGTAAAGTACATCGGCTTGTTGGTGTACCAAACCACCGGCAACCCCGCAGTCGTAAAGAACGGCGGTCCCGTTACCCATCGCGGCCCACCGGCGCGAAGCTGCCCTGCGGTCGCGAGCAAACAGAGCAGCATCAAGCCGCCTTGCCACCGGCGTCGCGCCTGTATCGCAACCTCAGGGCGCAACATGGCGCACTGTCTCCCACGCGGTCAGCATCGCGACCACAGCGTTTACTGAGGCCTGCTGCGCGGGTACGGAACTATCTGTCGCATAGCCCGACAGAGGCGAAACTACCGCGAGGCTCCCGGATGCGCCGGATTGCATCGCCACCACTGTCTCGGGCGTCGCAACGAAAGGCACCGGCGGCAGCGACATCCTCCTGGCCCTCGCTGAGCTCACAGACTGGTAGGAGACACCGCGAGGCAGCTTCGCTCCCAGCCAGCGCAGATCCACGATGCGCGGCGGTGCCGACGTCCCTGTGTAAGGCTTGGTCTTTCCTCCCTGTCGAATCGGAATTGCTCCATCCAGACCATCGACCGGAGAGCTCAACCCCGCCACGCCCGGAGCATGCAACAGCATGAGCAGCCGGTCGCCTACGCGATACCGCTGCACCCCTGCCGCCCACAGCCCAGACCACTCGCGCAGCGTGTAGCTTCCCGGACTGCAACCGCGAACCGCCGTGTCCACGTGGAACTCTACCTCGACGACTCCCGGCGTTTCGGTTGCAGCGTGAACTGCCAGAACCCTGCCGGTAAAGATCACGCCCGCGCGCTCCGACATCGCCTTCAGAACATCTGTAACCGTCTGCGGAAACAGCACATCGCGCGAAGCCGCCACTTGCGCTCGCGTCTCAGCAACCGACAGCAATCCCAACGCAAGCACCGCACACAGCCACGCCGATCGCTGCCAGATCATCTCGCCTCCGTCCTGCCTGACTCATCGTCAGAATGGGACACCTAGCGAGACATGACCTGTTTCGATACACCAGTCGGGTGGCCGCGGCCTAGATCTCCGGGTAAAAGTCGAAGAATGCTTCAAGACTCAGCCGAAGCTGCGCCTCGATCTGTTCCCGGCTGCCCTCGAGCACATGCATGGTCACCCGGGCCTCATTGCCGTTCTTCAACGTCACCGGAGCATCCCCGACCGCAACAACCTCGTCCGCCGGTAACAGCCTCATTCCATAAACCAAAGTCAGATTTGCCATAGTTTCGATTGTTGCACCAACGGCCGGAGTGCATCTTTTCGCCCGCTCGCGCATTTACACTGGTAGAGCCCATATGTCTGAAAATACGACCCGCGACACTGTCATCCTCGGTTCCGGCTGCTCCGGACTCACTGCAGCCATCTATGCCGCCCGCTCGAATCTCAAACCGCTCGTCCTTGAGGGGCACGAGCCCGGCGGACAGCTCTCCATCACCACCCTGGTGGAGAACTTCCCTGGTTGGCCCGAGGGCATACAGGGACCCGAACTGATTGAGAACATGAAGAAGCAGGCTATCCGCTTCGGCGCGGAGTTGCGCATGGCTCACCTCTCTTCCCTCGATCTCATCAAACGCCCCTTCGCGCTCCATGTCGGCAGCGAGACCATCCACACCCGGACTCTCATCATCGCCTCGGGCGCGAGCGCGCGTTGGCTCAACCTGCCCTCCGAGCAGGCACTGATCGGCCACGGCGTCACCTCCTGCGCCACCTGCGACGGCTTCTTCGCCCGCGGTAAGGAGATTGCGGTCATCGGCGGTGGCGACTCCGCTATGGAAGAGGCACTCTTCCTGACGCGTTTCGCCACCAAAGTTACGCTGATCAACCGCAGCGAGCGGTTTCGCGCCTCGAAGATCATGCTCGAACGCGCCATGGCTCATCCGCAGATCAAGTTCGTCTCCAATACCACGGTCGAGGAGGTTCTCGGGGTGGAAGAGAAGGACGTAAAAGGACTGCGTCTCAGAAATCGAGCTTCAGGCGACGAATATATCCTTCCGGTCAGCTTTATGTTCCTCGCCATCGGTCATATTCCCAACGCCACCGCCTTCAAAGGAATGCTTGATCTCGATCAGGACGGCTACATCCTCACGCAACATAACGTATTCCCTACCCTCAACGGAGAGGTGATCCCTGGCGTCTTTGCTTGTGGAGACATCCAGGATCGACGATACCGGCAGGCCATAACCGCTGCGGGATCGGGCTGTATGGCTGCGCTTGAAGTGGAGAAGTATCTCGAAGAACACGGGCGCTGAGCGCTCCATGGTGCGATTTCGCGCAACTCTGCGGGCGAATCACCGTCTAACAACTAAGATCCCGATTGATCCCAGACCTGATTGGACACACCTCCTGCGACTGTTCTCCGCGCTCTTCCTGATCTTCGCCGCCGCCCCAGTCTTCGCCCAGTCCCCCACGGCGTCACTGCTTCCCGACGATCCATCGATGCTACTGGCCGCCTCAAGCAGTCGCACGGACTCCGGTCTGCAAGCTCAGTCCGGAACCATACCCCCAGCCTCACAGCCCGAATATCACCGGGAAGGCGACCACGACGCCAACGGCAATCTCATTCCGCTCGAGCGGCAACAGCCCCACCGCATCCTCGGCTTCATGCCCAACTTCCGCACCGTGCCGGCCGGCGCGGCAGTCCATCCGCCCGGCTGGAAGTACAACTTTACCGTCGCCAACCGGCAGGCCTTAGACTATTCCAGCTTCTTATTGCTCGGACTCACCTCGATCACCGCCGAGGGCTTGGACTTCCATCCTGTCCTCGGGAAAGGCATTCCAGGCTTCTACGCCTACACATGGCGGGGCTTTATCGACAAGACCGATGGCACCTACCTCTCTGCCTTTCTTCTACCGAGTCTCCTGCACGAAGACACGCGCTACTACCCTATGGGAGCAGGCCACAGCATTCCTGCCCGCACCTTCTACGTAATCAGCCGCCAGGCCGTGGCCCGAACCTACAGTGGGAGCACCACAGTCAACCTCGCTGGACTGGGCGGCAAGGTGCTCACGCAGGTGATCTCCAAGTACTACTACCCACCCTCTGCCGGCGATATTGAGACGCTCTCCAGCAAGTTTGGCTTCTCGGTCATGCGCGACGTCGGGTTCTCCGCCATCCGTGAGTTCTACCCGGACGTCGCCGCCCACTACATTCGCAAGCATCGCGAAAAGATGGCCCGCTTGCGGCAGCAGCTGCAGCAGCAACAGCCGCAGCGGCCTTGACGCGGCGGCAGTCCCACTAGAATGGTCTCCGGCTGTAAGTTGAGACTTTGTTGCTGATGGAGGACTGATCCCGTTTCGAGCCCATCTCATGGAGCCCATCCCATAAGATAGGGCACATGTCTCTCAAACAAAACCTCGCGATGATACAGGAGCAGATTGCAGACGCCTGCCGTCGGGCTGGTCGCGTTGAGAGCGAGGTCGCGCTGATGGCGGTCAGCAAGATGCACCCCCTCGAGATGATTCTGGAGGCGCACGAGGCCGGCCAGCGTCTCTTCGGCGAAAACCGCGTTCAGGAGTTCCAGGACAAATCGCGGCATCTGACCGCGCTCTGCGACGCAAAGTTCCACCTGATCGGCCCCCTTCAGTCGAATAAAACTCTAAAGGCGGCGGAGCTCTTCCATGCCATCGACGCCGTGGACTCGCTTAGGATCGCCCAGCGCCTCAACACCGCCGCCGCTGCCCTGGACAAAAGACTTCCTGTGCTGATCGAGGTCAAACTCAGCCATGAGGAGTCGAAGCACGGAGTTTCTCCAGACGAGCTGCCGTTGCTGCTCGAAGCGATCCAGCAACTCGACTCCATTTCCGCCGCAGGTCTTATGACTGTGCCTCCCTGGTCCGAGGATGCCGAAGCCGCCCGTCCCTACTTCCGGGAGTTACGCCGCCTCCGCGACCAAGCCCACAAATCGCATCCCTCCGTGACCGAGCTCTCGATGGGCATGTCGAACGACTTCTCCGTGGCCATTGAGGAGGGCAGCACCTGTGTGCGGGTTGGCACCGCACTCTTCGGCAAAAGAACGCCGCCCAGCGCGCCATGAGCGGCAGCTTCACCCAGCCGGACACTACCAGCCTGCACGGGCCGGCGCCGGACGAACTGCGGCGCGGTCTCTCCACCGGATCCGCGCTTGGCCTGAACATCATCGACATGGTGGGCGTCGGTCCGTTCGTCACCCTGCCGCTGATCGTCGGCGTCATGGGAGGCCCTCAGGCGATGCTGGGCTGGGTGCTGGGGGCGATCCTGTCGTTGTGTGATGGCCTGATCTGGAGCGAACTGGGAACAGCCTATCCCGAAGCCGGCGGCTCCTATGCATACCTGAAACACCTCTACGGCGAGCGGAGCTGGGGACGCCTCTTCTCCTTCCTGTACGCCTGGCAGCTCCTGATCAGCGCTCCGCTATCCATCGCCTCCGGCTGCATTGGCTTTTCCCAGTACCTCTCGTTCTTCCTGCCGCGAGCGACCTATCCGTTCGCCTCCGCCACGCTGCTCCATATTCCCATCGTCCTGAGTGGGCAGACTCTGATCGCACTCGCCGCCTGTCTGGTCGCGATGATCGTCCTCTACCGGAGCATCTTCGCCATTGACCGCATTGTTCGATGGCTGGGCCTCCTGGTCTGCCTTACGCTGCTCTTCATCATCTTCGCCGGCTTCAGCCACTTCAACGCGCATCTCGCCTTCGACTTCCCTGCCGGAGCCTTCCACCTGAACACAGCCTTCTTCGCCGGCCTGGGCGCGGGGATGCTGATCTCCTCGTACGATTATTGGGGCTACTACAACGTCTGCTTCCTCGGAGCCGAGGTCCGCGACCCCCAGCGCACGATTCCACGAGCCGTTCTGGGCTCCATTGGAATCGTTGCGGCGCTCTATCTGCTGATGAACATCAGCGTACTAGGCGTTCTGCCGTGGCGAGAGTTGGCCCGCAGCGACAGTCATGAGCGGATGTATACGATGGCTGTCTTCATGGAGCGGCTCTACGGCCATCGAGCCGCCGGAGTGATGGTGGTGCTGATTGCGTTTGCAGCGTTTGCCTCCGTGCTGGCGCTGCTGCTGGGCTACTCCCGGATTCCCTTTGCCGCCGCGAGGGACGGCAACTTCCCCGCGTGGTTCGCCAGGCTGCACCCCAAGCACGGCTTTCCCACGCACTCGCTTCTTACTCTCGGAGGCGTCACCCTGGTGTGCTGCGTCTTCCGCCTGCAGGAGGTCATCACCACGCTGGTCGTGATCCGGATACTGTTCCAATTCCTGCTGCAAGGGGTTGCCGCGCTGCTACCGAAACATCGGAGCGAGAGACGGAATCGCGGCTTCCAGATGCCGCTGTATCCCTTGCCCGTGCTGCTCGCGTTGAGCGGCTTCCTGTTCATCCTGTTCTCGCGCGCCGACTTTCTCCACGAGATGCGCAGGGCCATACTGATTCTGATCGCCGGGGTCGGGGTCTACGGCGTTCGCTTGCTCAATCTGCGGGACAGAGCGGATCGGCGTTAGCATGAAGAAGAGAGCTAAAGTGAAGGAGTTGAAGGTGACACAGATTGGCAGGCGGGAATTCCTCTACGGTTCAGCAGGCCTGGTGGCGGCATCGACCGCCGGACGTCTGCTGATGGCAGAATCAGCGAGCCGGCAACTGCTCCTCGCAGGAACGCAGACGGGCGAGATCAGCAAGGGCATCTACGCCTACGAATTCGACTCGTCCACGGGCGAACTGACTCAGACCGGATTGGCCGCCGAGGCAGACAATCCTACCTTTTTGACCGTCGCTCCGGACAGGGAGACCGTCTTTGTCGCCAACGAAGTGAATCATTTCGACGGTAAAAGGAGCGGAGCCGTTTCAAGCTATACGCTGAATCGGGCGGCAGCGCGTTTGACCAAAGTGAACGAGTCAGCCACCGGAGGGCCAGGAACCTGCCACGTCGCGGTGGATCATACCGGCCGCTGCGTGTTTGCCGCCAACTATGGCGGCGGCAGCGCGGCTTCGTTCGAGGCGGTGCGGGATGGGCGGCTGAGCGAGGCAGTTTCTTTCTTTCAGTACACCGGGCATGGGCCAAATACGTTGCGGCAAGAGGCTCCTCATGCGCATCGAGTTACGGTTTCGCCGGACAACCGCTTCCTGCTGGTCAACGACCTTGGGCTAGACGTGATCCACATCTACCGGCTCGATGCCGCGACGGCCAAGCTGACTCCGAATGAGCCCTCTGTGTGGAAATCGAACCCGGGTGCGGGGCCGCGGGCTCTGGTGTTCCACCCCAACCGGAGGGTCGCATACTGCGTTACCGAGATGAGCTCGACCGTCTATGTTCTGCGATGGGATGCGGTGCACGGAACCTTCGAGACGGTGCAGGAGGTGGTGATGAAGCCTGCCAGTTTCACCGGTATCACGGGTGGCGCGGACATCGTCATCGACCGGAACGCGGAGTTTGCCTATGCGATCGATCGGTTCGACAATATCGTAGTTACCTTTTCCATCGCGCCCAACGACGGTACGCTCACCCTGCTGGATCGAATCTCATGCGGCGGGGAGGTCCCTCGTCATCTGGTGCTGGACCCTGGCGGACGATGGCTGCTGGTGGCGAACCAGGCTTCCGACAACATCTCGGTGTTCAAGATCGATCCGAAGAGCGGCAAAGCCAGCGCGGCCGGTAAGAGCTTTCCACTCTCCAAGCCTCAGTGCCTGGTCTTCCCCTAGCGCGGAAGTTTATTTCCATGCAGTCAACAACACTTACACATTGGGTCTTCGGAGCAAACCCTTTGTTACGAATGGGTCACGGCTACCACTTTCGTGTAAGTGTGGTTGATGCCTCGCATGGGCGCCTGCCGGGGGTTGACAGACGGTTCCGGGCGTGATGGGCAGAAACGCGGATGCAGTGCGAAATATTCCTGCTTAGTGCATGTATTTCATATACTTAACGGATGGCCAGCCTATCCGGAACCGAGCGTAGCGCAACCCTGACAGGAGCGTACCGCACCGCCTTTACCCTGGCGGCTGTGGTTGCGCTTTCGGTGTTTGCCTCCGATAGCGCCACCCCTGCCTCGGCGCGAGCGGCGGAGCCGACTCCCATCATGAATCCGGTGACGACGTCCGAGATTGTTACCGCGCTGCCCGCACCGGTTCCGAGGGCCACGGTTCTGACCAGGATCAAGAGCGGGCTGGCGAGCTGGTACGGAGACATGTTTGATGGCCAGCTCACGGCGAGCGGACGGATGTTCAACCAGAATGAGCTGACGGCAGCGCACAAGACGCTTCCCTTCGGCAGCAGGGTGAAGGTGACCGACCTGCGGAACAAGCGTTCCGTTGTCGTGACCATTACGGACCGCGGAATTTTGCGGCCGGGCAGGGTGATCGACCTGTCCCGGGGAGCCGCCAGGCAGTTGCGAATGATCGGCATGGGTGTGGACCCGGTGCAGCTGGAGCTGGTGACCTACCCGAGGTTCAGCTTCCAGCACTGAGGCTTGAGCACAGGTTTCGGCGCGTCGGGGGGCACCCCCCCCTCCCCTATTTCAAATAAAGTCTCTCTATTCAACAAGTTACTCGAAATAGTCCCGGTAAATTCTAGAAAGCAAACGATTTAAAGCTCAAAATGTAGAAAACAATGGAGTTGTACGCGGCTGCGAAGGCTGCGCCGCAATGCGATTGGCCTGAGTTTTGCCTGATACCTCCATTTTACTATTTTGGAGATAACTACTACGCCACTCAGAAGTGCAATGAAATGAAAGGCATAGGCCATATAGGCCCTTGACAAGGTTTTCCACAGCCGGTCGCCGGACCCTTGGTCGCGTTGCAGGGCGCGACTTCAAAGGGGGCGGGGCGGGATTAGGATGGCTGGATGCCACTTGATGCGAAGTTACAGACGATTCTCGATGCGATGAAGGCGCTGGGGGGCGCTCCGGTGGAGCGGCAGACACCGGCGGAGGCTCGCGCGGAACGGGCGGCGTTCATGGCGGAGTTCGTGCCTCTGCCGGAGTACGCTTCGGTAAAGGCCGAGGAGCGGGACATCGGGGCGGCGGGGCGTGAGATTGCGGTGAGGGTCTATATGCCTGCCGGACAGCGGGAAAAGCCGCCCGTAATGGTCTACTTTCATGGTGGAGGCTGGGTGGTTGGGACGCTCGATACCCACGATCCTTTTTGCAGGGCGCTCGCGGCGGAGGCGGGGATGGTGGTGGTTTCGGTGGACTACCGGCTTGCCCCGGAGCACAAGTTTCCTGCTGCGGTGGAGGATGCGAGAGCGGCGGCGGAGTGGGTGCTGGCCCATGCGGCGGAGTTGGGCGGCGATGCGGAGCGGGTGTTTGTGGGAGGTGACAGTGCCGGTGCGACGCTGGCTACTGTGACGGCTTTGCTGCTGCGGGACCGGGATGTGGGTGGGGGGATGGCTGGCCTGGCGGGGCAGATGCTGCTGTACCCGGTGGCTGGATACTACGATCCTCCGACCGGCTCGTATCTGGAAAATGCGACGGGGTACGGACTGACGCGGGCGGGGATGATGTGGTTCTGGGACCACTACCTCAATGATGCGTCAGAGGTACGGGATTTTCGCGCTGCACCGCTGATGGCGAACTCGCTGGCGGGATCGCCGAGGGCCTTCGTCGTGACGGCGGAGTATGACGTGCTGCGGGATGAGGGGCAGGCGTATGCGAAGAGGCTGGAGGAGGCGGGGGTTCCAGTGACGCACCTGCTCGTTGAGGGGATGAACCATGGGTTTGCGGCTTCGGCGAATGAGTTTCCGCTGCTGCCGCAGGCGAAGGATGTGCTGCGGCGGGTGGCCGAGTGGGTAAAGGCGGGGTGATGTTGGCAGGTTCGTCGCCTTCGTCCGCTTGCCTCTTTTGGTGTGTGGATGCGCAAGTTGCGGCAAACCGCGAAATAGGATGGATCATGCCGTTCGACATGAGCGGCATCCTGGGCTATGCTCATCCGATCACCTTCCGAATTGTGTGGAGCTGCGCTATGAAGATTGCGATTTTAGTTGCCCGCATCCTGCTCGGTATAGTGTTCTTCGGCGCCGGTCTGGTCGGCATCCTTAAACTCGGGAAGATGAGCGGAATGCCGACCGATGCCGCGAATTTCCTGACCCTGATGGTGGCGCACAACTACACCACGTTCGTGGCGCTGATCATGCTGATTGGCGGCCTGCTGCTGCTGGTGGGCCGCTTTGTCCCGATCGGACTGGTGCTTCTGGGGCCGATACTGGTGAATATCCTGCTGTTCCACACCCTGTTTCATGCGCCGGGTATCATCACCGGGCTAATCTGCACGGTGCTGGAGGTTTTCCTGATCTGGGCTTACCGAATCAGTTTTCAAGGACTTTTCGCGCCGGCGCCGAAGATCTTGTAAGGAACGAATACTTATCGGTTTTCCCGGTCTAGTCTCCGCACTTGAACGGTAAAGTCTTGCCTTGAAATCGAATGGGTTCGCTGGCGAGCGTCCGCAGCGAGTTACGGTCCATGAACATGATGGGCATAGGAGTTGGTTGGTCGTCTGTGTCATGTTCACAGCACTCATCGACACAAGCGTCTGGCTTGACCTGGCGAAGGACCCGCGCTGCTAGGACAACTGCGCCGCCTCTTTCGCGCGATCCACTGCGTCATACGGGAGAAAGAGCCTGAAAACAGTCCCACTTCCGCGCTCTCTCTGCGAGCTCCTGAGCATCAATCGTCCGTGATGCCGTTCCACGATCTCCTTGCTCACCCAGAGGCCCAGGCCGGTTCCACCCGTGCCTTTGGTTGTATAGAAAGCTTCGAACGCCTTCTTAACTGTCTGGGTAGACATCCCCGTTCCTGTGTCAGCGACAGTGAAGAGCAAGCCTTTCCTCCCAGTCCGCCAGTCGCATGCATCGCGGGTGCGAATGAGTAGCCGCCTGGACGTCGTCTGCTTCTGCATCGCGTCAGTCGCATTGCCTATCAAGTTATTCAGAACCTGACGAATTTCGCCGTCGAAGCAGAGCACCGGGAGCGTGGCTCGCTATTGGGTAACAACTTGGATGTTGGCATTCGCCATACGGCCCTTCTGGACAATGAGCACGCCCTCCACAAGCTCCTGGCCGCGGACCTCTATCGGCTTGGTAGTTTGTCTATAAAACCGTAAGGTCTGATTCGTGATTGCGACCGCTCGACTCAGCTCCTGCTCGGCGCTGACCAGGTAATCGCTGACGGCGGGCGGCAGCATTTCGCTCGTGCGAGCCAGATAGATGAGGTTTGTGACAGATTCAAGAGGATTGTTCACCTCGTGTGCGATCGAGGCGGCCAGTCGGCCCACCGCTGCCAGCTTTTCGCTTGCAATCAAAGCCTCGGCCGCTTTGCGGCTCGCCGTCACATCGCGAAAGAAAACCGTGATGCCGCTTGGCGAGGGCCTGACGATGGCTTGAAACCAGCTGTCGTACGGCTCGGGATAGTAGCCGGTGAAGTCGCACGGTACTCCCTCGTCCATTGCGCGATGGAAGTTCTCATAGAAGATGGAGTCCGGCCCATTGTTCCCCGGGTAGGCCTCCCAGTAGTTCCTTCCAATCAGCTCCCCACTGGCTGCGAGCATGGCCCTCGCTTTGGGATTCACATAGATAAAGGTCCAGCTGCGATCAAGAATGAACACTCCATCTGTGGTGACGTCCATGACCTGCCGCAGTTGAGCTTCGTTTTCCTGTTCACGCTCCAGCGCAAGCCTCCGGTCGGTCACGTCGGCGGCCATGCCAAACCATTCCTTGATAGCGCCGTTTTCAGAGATCAAGGGAACGGCTCGCGAGAACGTCCAGCCGACACTTCCATCCACTCGCAAGACTCGGTGCTCCAGCTCGAAGATCTTTCTCTCGCGGATAGCATCCTGGATCGTAGCGAGCACCTTGGGTCTATCGGGGCTGTAAATGTATTCGTTGAGCCAATTCGGGTTCGTTTCTTCTGTTTCCGCGATGAACCGTTCACCTTCGAAATGCCTCTTGAGCTGGTGCATAACGGACCAGTCTGCACTCATGCGGTAGATGGCATCCGAGCTGGCAGTCACCAGTGCGAGCAGCCGCCTTTCGCTCTCAATGAGCAGCTGGCGATCTGATTCCGAGCCCGCGCTCAGGGCCGTCGAAGTTTCATTTTGGATATTTGTTTCGCCTGCACCCATCGGCCCTCCAATCCGCTCCGAGTCGTTCCTACGGATACATCTAGGATGCGAATTGCCCGAGCGGACTGGTTAGTGAAAGTAAGGGCGGGGTGTCGACGCGTAGGCAGGATGGAGAATCCGGTCGTATTGCTATACATAATCAAGCTTTTCAGACGTAGGTTATTGATGGGATACAGCCCGGACGAAGTTGTGCCAGATTGGAAGCGATAAATCGGCTTGTCGGAAGTAATGAAGCGTGTGGGAACCGTCTGAGACATCGCAATGCCATCTAACTGGGCTTTTTGGGGGTCCATTTCTTGCGGATAGGGGGAGGACTTGGGTCGGAGTTTTGCTGTGGGGCGGCCGGCGGTGTCGGGACCTCTGGTTGTGGTTGGGTAGGGGCTGCGGCTTTCGGCTTCCATTTCCTGCGTTCGGAGACCGGGGGGTTCGGGTCGGCTGGAGCGACTTGGGCCGGCTGCGACTCGACTGGAGGGAGCGGGCTGAGGGTGGACTTCTCTGGCGCTGGCGAGCCGGCGGGGTTGGGGGAGGGCGTTGCTGCGGGGGTTCGGGGATGCCACTTCCTGCGTTCCGGTGGCGCGGCTGCTTCGGGTGTGGGCGATGGCGGAGCTGCTGAATCGTTGAACGATGGTGCCGTGGGTTCGGGAGTTGGCTGGGGCGCGGGTTGATTTGGGGTCTCGGCCGCTGGCTTCGGCTGCCACTTTTTTCGTTCGACTGGTGGGGCGGCGGGGTCGTGGCGCTCCGACCCCGGTCTCAGAGGCGAGACCTGCGGCGGCGGGTTCTGTGGCGTTTCGGAGATCGGAGGCGGGGCGGGGGTCGAATTGGCTGAGACGGCTGGCGGCTCGGGTTGGGGTGGTGGCTTTGGATGCGGGGCGGCGGGGGTGGTGAGGCCTTTGCTGCGGCGGACGCCTTCTAGGAGGAGTTCGGCTACGTCTTTGATGACGATGGTGTCGGTTTCGGCGGCGGAGGGGGTGCTGCTGAGCATGCTTTTGCAGAAGGGGCAGCCCACGGCGAGGACTTTTTCCTGGGAGGACGCCGCGGCGGGGGCGAGGGTTAGCTGAACCTCGCGGAAGCGGTTGTCGGAGATGCGCTGGTCGCCGGGCTCCTCTTCCTTCCAGAACTGGGCTCCGCCGGCTCCGCAGCAGAAGGCGTTTTCGCGGTTGCGGGGGAGCTCGGGGGTGTCGTTTGAGAGGACGTGGAGGAGGTTGCGGGGAGCGTCGTAGATGCCGTTGTGGCGGCCGAGATAGCAGGGGTCGTGGTAGGTGATGGTGGCTTCGCTGGGGGCTGGGTTAAGCTTTTTGTTTGCGACTAGCTGATTGAGGTATTCGGTGTGGTGGAGGACCCGGTAGTCTCCGCCGATCTGTTTGTACTCGTGGCCGATGGAGTTGAGGCAGTGGGGGCAGCTGGCGACGATGAGCCTGGGGCGGACGGTGTTGAGGGTTTCGACGTTCTTGTCGGCTAGCTGGCGGTAGAGGTACTCGTTGCCGGCGCGGCGGGCGGAGTCTCCGGTGCAGCATTCTTTCTTGCCGAGCACGGCGAAGTCGACCTCGGCGTGCTGGAGGAGTTCGACGAAGGCGCGCGCGGTCTTCTGGGCCTGGGGGTCGTAGCTGGCGGCGCAGCCTACCCAGTAGAGGACGTCGGGGGTGGGATTTTCTTCCGTGGTTTTGACGTTGAGTCCGTCGGCCCAGGCGAGGCGCTGCTCGTGGTTGATGCCCCATGGGTTCTGGTTTCGCTCCATGCCGCGGAAGGCGGACTGAAGCTGCGCGGGGAACTCGCCTTCGATCATGACCTGATGGCGGCGGATGTCGATGATGTCGAGCATCTGCTCGTCCTGGGTGGGGCAGACCTCGATGCAGGCTCCGCAGGTGGTGCAGGCCCAGGCGGCTTCTGGCGAGAGGGCGAACTGGAGGAGCGGGCGCGGGCTGGGGGCGCCGGTCTCGAAGGGCGCGGAGGCGAAGGCGAACGGGCTTTGCTGTGCGGCTAGATCGTTAAGCTCCATGCGCTTGTTGATCTCGAGCGCGGCGGGGGAGAGGGATTTTCCGGTGGCGGTGGCGGGGCAGACGTCCTGGCAGCGGTTGCACTGGATACAGGCGTAGGCGTCGAGCAGGCGGGGCCAGGCGAGGTCTTCGAGTTTGGCGGTGCCGAGTAGGAGGGCGGGTTCTTCTTGTTGAGGTTGAGGGTCTTCGCCGGGGGAAGACCCAGGTCTCAGAGTCGAGACCTGGGGCACCCGGATTTGTGGCTCCGGGATTGGCTCGGGGGTGAAGGAGACGAGAGGGAGGACGCCGGATGAGGGTTCGCGCGCGACGAGGTATTTGGCTGGGGCGGCGAAGATGTGGAGATGTTTGGTGTAGGGGAAGTAGGCGAGGAAGACGAGGACGCTGCCCAATGCGCCCCAGTAACCGAAGATGCGGAAGGCTTCGGCGTTGGCGGGCGTGAAGAGGTGAGAGAGCAGGGTGGCGAAGGGTTGGAATTTATCCGGACCCTCGGCGGCGAGTCTGGCTCCGGCTCCGATGGCGCGGCTGCCGACGTGGAAGAGGATGAAGGCGGAGACGATGAGGGAGTCGGTGGGGATCTTGCGGCGGAGGACGTCGGGGTGCAGCAACGTGCGCGGGTTGAAGCGGAAGTCGCGGCGGCTGGGCAGGGCGAAGCGGCGGATGACGAGGGCGATGACGCCGAGCAGGACGAGGAAGCTGAGGATGTCGGCGAGGAGGTTGTAGGCTGCGCCGATTGGGTTCGTGGAAGCGATGGTGATGGGAGCGTAGCCTTCGATGGCGTCGACGAGGTTGACGAGGCCGTAGAAGACGAAGCCGTAGAAGATGAAGGAGTGGAAGAGGCCGATAGTGGGGCGTTTCTTGAACGTGCGTTGCTGGGTGAGCGTGGTGATCAGCGCGTAGACGATGCGGCGCGGGAGATGGTTGAGGCGCGTTTCGGGGTCTGCGGCGCCGCGGCAGATGCGGAGATACAGACGATGGAAGCCTTGCCAGGCGAACGCCAGAGTGACGATGGCGAAGAGGAGGAAGGCGATCTTCTGTGGGAATGGAAGCATGCTTTCGACACCGCTCGCGCTGGGGTTGACCCGGTTACTTCTTCAGTTCGGTGAGGATGGCGGGGACGAGTTGGGAGACATCGCCGACGATGCCGTAGTCGGCGATTTTGAAGATGGGGGCTTCGGCGTCGCGGTTGATGGCGACGATGGTCTTGCTCTTGTTCATGCCGGAGAGATGCTGAACGGCGCCGGAGATGCCGACGGCGATGTAGAGCCTGGGCTGTACGGTCTTCCCGGTCTGGCCGACCTGCTCGGAGTAGGGGCGCCAGCCAGCGTCGACGATGGCGCGGGTGGCTCCGACGGCTGCGCCTAGCTCATCGGCGAGCGCTTCGACGGTCTGAGTGAAGCCTTCGGCGCTGCCTACGCCCCGGCCTCCGGAGACGACGATCTCGGCCTCGGCGAGGGAGACACGGGAGCTGCGCTCGGCGGTCTTGCCGGTGATCTTGAGACGCGGGGTGGGGAGATTGAGGTCAGCATCGAACTGTTCCGCTGCTTCTTCGCCGGGTGAGGCTGGCGTAAATACGCCGGGTTTGATGGTGATGACGACGACCGGGCCGGTTGCGGCGATGGTCTCGGTGACGCGAGCGAGGTAGGTGTAGCGCTGAGCGGTTATGGATTCGCCGGCAGCTTTGAGGACGATGACGTCTTCGAGCAGAGGGGCGTCGAGTTTGACGGCGACGCGGGGGCTGTACTCGCGGCCGCTGCGGCTGCCGCCGATGAGGACCGCGCGGGCTTCGCCTTCGGTGGCGATCTGGGCAACGGCCGCGGACCAGAGTTCGGGGTCATATTGAGCGAGGGCGGGAAGGTCGGCTACGAGCACCTGATCGACGCCGCGAGCGATTTCGGCGGCGATGGAGGCGAGGCTGCTGCCAAGAACGAGGGCGGTTACAGGACTTTCGCCGGGCAAAGTGTGAGCGAGTTCGCGGGCGGCGCTGACCATCTCCCAGGTGCTCTTGCTGACTTTTCCGTTGGCGTATTCGACTACGAGAAGAATCATGCAATCACCCTTGCTTCGTTGCGGAGGAGGTCGACGAGTTGCGAGGCGGCGGCGGGAACGTCCTTGCCGTCAAGGATCTTGTTGAGGCGATTCTTGACCTGAATCTCGGCGCCAACGAAGTTGAGCTTGGGGGCGACGTTGAACTGGTCGAGCGTCTCCTTGCGCAGCTCTTTCTTCTTCGACTTCATGATATTGGGCAAGGTGGGGTAACGCGGCTCGTTGAGGCCCTGCTGGGTGGTGATGACGGCGGGGAGTTCGAGGGTGAAGCTTTCGCTGCCCTCGTCGGCGTCGTGCTTGCCGGTGAGCGTAGTGCCTTTGAGCTCGAGCGCGGAGGTCCAGGTGACCTGGGGCCAATGCAGCCGCTCGGCAGTCGCGGCACCGAGAGCGTGCGAGTCCCAGTCGGCCTGCTGACCGCCGGCGAAGATCAGGGTCGCCTCTTCCCGGGTGGCGATCTGGGCGATGACTTTGCTGACCGCGATGGCGTCGAGGCGGATGTCGGTCTCGACGTGGATGGCGCGGTCGACGCCCATGGCGAGAGCGGTGCGGAGGGCATCGGTCATCCGGGCGGCGCCGACCGCTACTGCGACGATCTCGGCCTCGATGCCGGACTCGCGAAGACGAAGCGCCTCTTCGACACCGTACTCGTCCATCGTGTCCATGACGAGCTTGCTGTCTTCGAGCGCCACGGCGTTGTTGGTTGTCCGGACACTCTCTTCGGCGTCGAGTACCTGGCGTAGATAGGTCAAAATGCGCATGGGCTCACTCCGATGTTGCTTGCGATGCTGTAGTTTGATGCCTGGCCGCGAGATTGCGTGCGAGGCTGGCACGAGTTGCAGTGTTGCCGCTGACCAACCCTAGAATCTTCAGGTGTGCGCCGACGAGAAGTTTACTGAACGCCCGTTCAGTACGTCAACGAGCTGACTTGACCGCTTTCCTGGAGACGCGGCGTGACGACGGGGGCGGCGAGGCTGACGGGACGTGGCCTGGCCGATTTCGCATCTGGCCACGTAGACCTTCCGTCAGCACAACGGTATATTGGGCGGCGATCTCCGGGCCGGTGAGACGGCCGCCGGGTTTGTACCAGGCGCCGATGCCGTTGATTGCCCCTGCCATGGCGAAGGAGGCGAGCATGGCATTGCAGGGCGCGATGGATTTGTCGGCGATTCCCTCTTCGATGTACGCGCGAAGCGAGGCGTCGATGCGGCGCTTGAGGGCGCGAACCTCTTTGCGGGTTTCGGCAGAGAGTTCGTTTTCGTCGAGCATGGCGACGCAGCGCCCGTAATCATAGAGGACGATAGAGGTGGCGTAGGCGTGGAGGTATGCCTGCACCTTGGTAAAGCCGGTGCCGCTGCTGACCAGGGCCTTGTCGAGCAGCGTTTCGATCAGCGTGATCCCGGCGCGGTAACATTCGACAAGCAGCTCTTCCTTGTTGCGGAAGTAATAGTAGAGGGCAGGCTTGGTGATCTGCAGGCGGCGCGCGAGCTCGCTCATGGAGGTCCGGCGATAGCCCTGCTCCAGGAACATGTGTGCGGCGGTCTTGAGGAGAGCGTCGCGCTTCACGTCCTGGTTGCGCTGCCGAGCCTGAAAGGCCTTCCAGGGCTCGTGGGCGCGGTTCGTTGCTGGCTCCATGTTTGCGATTGTCTCAGGACACGGCCGATTGGAAAAGAGAGGATCGCGATGCTCTGCAGGGAAGAACGCCTGATCCTGAGCCGAGCCGAGGCACGGCTTAGACCTTGAGGCCGATCAGGCGCATCAGTTCGATCCCGTTGCTCCTGGTGACGACGCCCTCCTGCAGCTTGAAGTCGAACTTCATCTCGCCGTCTTCGATCCGATCCTGGAGATGGAGGTTGCGGAGGCGGCTGTCTCTATGGCCACCGATTTCGGTCAGCGCGAGGTCGTGGGTGCTGATGACGCCGATCGCTCCGCTGGCGAGCAATGCGTGGACGACGCCCTCGGCCCCGATGAGACGATCTTTTGAGTTCGTGCCTTGGAGCAGTTCGTCCAGCAGGAAAAGTACCGGCGGCTTTCTTTCAGCGAGATCGCAGATGTGGCGCAGACGGGTGATTTCGGCGTAGAAACGCGAGCTTCCCTCCTGCAGCGAATCGTTGATGAGAATGCTTGCTCCGAGGTGTAGCGGCGTGAGCTGCAGGCGGGTGGCTCGTACGGGTGCTCCTGCCATCGCGAGGACGGTGTTGATTCCGATGGCGCGCATGAGTGTGCTCTTGCCGGACATATTTGAGCCGCTGATGAGCACAATCCTGGTTTCGCCGCAGATGCTGATGTCGTTGCGAACGCAGTGCGCCGCGGGGAGAAGCGGATGACCGAGTGCAGTTGCGGCAAAGCAGGGGGCTCCGTCTAAAAACTCCGGGAAGGGATCGGCGGGGTGCTCGTAACTATATGCGGAGAGCGAAAGAAGGGCCTCCGTCTCCCCCAGGCAGTTGAGCCAATTGCGAACCGCGGGCCCATGCGTGCTGCGCCACGCTTCAGCCGCGTACGCCGTCTGTACGGAATACAGCAGAGGAATGTTGAGCAGGCGCATGAAGGGATTTTCGAGCGACCGGATGTGCTCGACGATGGTGCGGAGGCGGCCTATCGCACGAGAGCCGGCGACCTGGTTTGAGGAGAGGCTGGCATGAATTGCCTGAAGACGCGGTGCGTCGAAGCGTTCGCGCTCAACCCGCGCCAGCACGGAGGAGAGCAGCTTCAAGTCTTCGAGAGCGTGTTCGGTGGAGTGCAGGACCTCGGCGGTTTGCCTGCGACAGGAAGCGATGATGAGCAGTTCGATAAAGACCACGGCAAAAAAAGGCGCTTTGAATCCGAGATCTGCCCAGACGAATGCCGACGCTGCCGCCGCGATGGCCAGTGCGAGCGAGAGCCATCGCAACCATCCATGGCTGAGCCGATTAGGAGCTTCGGCCCATTGCATCAGCGCCTCGGGATGGACTCCGATCTTTGCATCTTCGCCGGCGATTGCGATGTCCTCACGCAGGTCGAGACGGCTGCGCAGTTCGGCGATGGCGGCCTGACGCTCGATAAGTTGCGGGACCGGCGAAGGTTCGAGGAGCCAGCCGGCCAGGGTGTCTTCGCCCATGCGGGTTCGGGCGAGGGAGAGGAGTTCGAAGAGACTGCCGCGTCCGAAGAGGTCGAGATCCGTGGCGTAAAGGCTGGAGTGCGTATCTACGAGCGCTCCCGTGTCGCCAGGGCCCATCCACCGGTCTTCGATGCGCGCGAGACCTTTGCGGTAGAACTCTACGGCGCGCTCCGCACAGGCATGTCTGCGCAGGACGTTTGCATGCGCGATCGCGAGAGCGCAAAACGCCGCGACAAACAGGAGAAGCCACCACGGCGTGAACGCACGCAGATGAAACGCGAACCACGCTGCGACGAGCGCCGCAGCAACGAGCAGGAGGCGAAAGTTTCCGAAGCGGAGGTGGACACGGTGTAGGTACGCCGACTCAATCTTGCGGCTGTGTTCGCGTCGTCTGTACTCGTCGGATGGAGTTGGGGCGGATTCCACGTAGGTATTATCGCTTACCAACGCAGCCGAACTCTTCATCGCGCGTCAGCGATGGAGGAGCAGCGGTCGCGCAGAATTTGCCATGAGCCCAGTTCGTTGCCCCGGCTAGGATGACGAACTCGGGGCGATGTACTGAGGCTGGTCTCCTGCTGCGTAGTCGTGGTCGATCCGAACCGAATGCCCGTGCACTGGGACCGGTGGGAGAGAGGACAGAAGGCGCTCGCATACGAACCTGATGTGGTCCCTCATGGCCGCTCGCGCGTCCTGCTTGTCCTGCATTTTGAGCGCCTCATAGATCCTTCGATGGGCTACGGGTGCGCTGGTCGCGGAGAGCTTGTACGATCGCGAACGGCACAGCAGACTTCTCTGCTGAATGTTTTCTAGCACGCGGCAGAGCTCCTGATTTCCGGTGGAAGCGGCGATCATGCCGTGGAAGCGAAGATCCTCCTCGATATGCTGCAGCTTATCTCCGGTCTTTAGAAACTCCTCGGTGCGATGGATGCTGGCGTACAGCTCGTCGAGCAACGCTGGAGTGATCTGGGCAGCATCGATGGAATGGGTCTCCAGGGTCTCGCGCAGATCGTAGAGATCGCGGATATCCTTTGCCGAAAATTGCCGCACGAAGGCTCCGCGGCGGGATTCGATCGTCACCAGGCCTTCGGCCTCCAGCCGATTGAGAGCCTCTCGCACCGGTGACTTGCTGATGCCGAGCTGCGTCGCAAGCGCCTCCTCGGTGAGTCGAGAGACCTCTCCCAAAGTGCCATCCAGCAGATTCTGCTTGATGCTCCTGTAAGTGAGCTCCGTGAGATTTGGATGTTGCGCGAGCTTGATCATGATAGGTCTGGTCTCGAAGATTCAGATGGCGCAAAATCGAATTGGCTTCAAAACAAGTAACGCACGTCTGGACCAGTCACTGCAACCACAGTCTACGAGATCAGACGATGCCCCCAAGTGCGGACACCGCAATGCGGACGGAGTTTCTGACCGGAGATCTCGTGTCGTTGGACTAACGCCGTTCGATGGTCCCGATCTCCATCGCGCGTCCTTCGGCGATTCGGGTGTACTTGAGCTCGTTTGGAATCAGCGGAACCAGATACCTGTCGAGAAGGATGATTCGCTCCCCAGAATCCACCGCCACTGCGAGGCTCTCGGGCTGGAAGAGGTATTTATCAGTAGGGGTGTTCACAGGCGGTGTCTCAAGCTGAACCTGCTGGACTGGCCGCCGCGAATAGAAGATGCTGGTTGCTATCGATCGCGAACTGCCCTGCCACCATACGAGGAGCGGGCCAGGAGCTGCCGGCGGCTCGCTGAAGACATTGCGCAGTAAAACGATCGATTCCTTTTCGGCGGAGACGACCTCCACGCCTACCTTTGCCTGATGCAGCGTGCGGCGGGGACCGGTTGTCGCAAATGCGCTGACGATGCAGAGTACGACAGCCGCGGAGATAGTTCTAATCCAGAAGAAGGTTGGCGGCTGTCTGCTTTTTTGCCGAAGAGCGCGCAGACGATCGGATAGAAAAACGGCCGAAAGCATCGAGAGCGCGGGATAAAGCGGTGCGATGTAGTGGGGCAGGCGGGTTTGAACCAACGTGAAGACGCCAAGCACGACTAGCGCGAAGACGGCCCACACGCGGAGTTGGCTGCGGCGAAACGCCTGCGCGACTGCGGAGGGATAGAGAAGCACAAATGGGGCGGCAGAGATGAGAAGCACCCAGAGGTAATACCACCAGTGAGTGACGTGATCTTCGATCTGGTGGGTCGCGCGGGTGAGGACATGAAAGCCAACGTATTCGCGCGCGAACGTCATGCCGAACCGATGGAACATATAGAGATGCCATGGGAGCACGGCGATCCCAAAGAGAAGCAGGCCGATCCAGAACGACCTGCCTAAGTGCTTCGTGCTCCAGCGCTCGATCAACGCAAACACGAGGAGCGTGATCGGAAGGACGATGCAGGCTGCGCTCTTGGTCATCAGCGCGATCGCGAGGCCGGCCCAGAAGAGATACCAGCCGGTTGGGCGGTGATCCTGAACGGCTGTGAGTCCACATAATGCGATGCAGCAGCCGAGCGTGAGCAGCACATCCATCTCTCCAACGCGGCAGACATGAATAAAACCGAAGGTGCCAAGGAGGATCAGAGTGCTCAGCCATGCGGCGAGATAGTCGCCGACCCGTACAAGCCATGCGTGGAGCAGCGAGACGATGGCTACGCCTGAGAGAGCCGAACCTGCCCGCGCCCAGAACTCGGTGACGCCGAATATCCTGAAGAAAGCCGCTGTGATCCAAAGCATGAGAGGCGGCTTCTCGAACCACGGCTGGTAGTTCCAGTGCGGTACGAGCGGGCCGAAGGTGAGCATCTCGCGGGAGATCTCTGCATAGATGCCCTCGTCCCAGTTGGTGAGAGGCTTGTGCCCGAGCAGGGGGAGGAGCACGGCGCAGGCGAGCAGGGTTGCAAGAGGGGTGGAGAGTTGCTTCCAGCGATCGTTGGACATGCTGGACGGACCCGGGAGACGTGTTGTGTTCGTCGCGATGCTCATGGATGTGGGCCGCGCAGGCTGGTGGGTTCGCTGCTCTTAGGATAGAACGCGATTCACTTGCCAGGATGATACTGCCGTTCGATATGGCCCTTGAGATCGGCAGGATAGAAGTAGACATCTCGCAGATCTCCGGTGGTGTATCGCCTGGCCTGGTCGTTGAAGTGGGGAGATGCCGGGTCGCCGCTCTCTCCGCCCGCGGTGATCGCCTTGGCGCGGATTTTGTCGCCGAACTCGACGACCGCGACGAAGCTGTTGCCGCTGGTGCCGTACCACTTCTTCGTTCCCGCGTAGGGATGTGCTCCGAAGGAGGCGAGCGAGCCCCACAACGAAGAGGTGAAGCCGACGGGGATGCTGGGCGCGGCGTCGCTGAAAGGCTGAACAATGTTGCCATTGATGCGCTGGAAGCGGTTGATCTCTCCCCATGGCGTCTTCCAGGTTGTGAAATCGGTGGCGAGACGGTTGGAGGCGTTCGAAAGGGATTGCAGGAGCAGATGCGCGGGGACGCGGGTGGCGATGAAGTCCTCGACGGGAATGCCGGATTTTTTGGCGTCATCGAGGAAGGCACGGCGAATGTCTTCGCCCCAGAAGACCGCGAGCGATGTGGGGATCGAGTCCACTCCCCAGCGCAGATCCCAGGCACGAAGCGACGCGATCTGGCCGGCGAGTGCTGTCTTAAGCGGGTCGGAGGATGGCGCCTGGTCCCAGGCTGCGATCAATGCGGGGAGGGGCTTCTCGAACCAGGGCAGGTAGCTGTCATAGGCGGCGGAGCGGAGAGAGTCGAGCGTGAAGTCCTTCTTGTCCTTCAGGACCCGGACGGCGTGCAGGCCACGCGCTGTCTCTGTTCCAGTCTCGACATACGCGGGGTAGTCCTGCTTGCGCAGACTGCTTTCTCCTGCGCCGGACCAGGGCGAGTTGTTGCTGTTGTAGAGCCAGCCGCTTGTGGGATTCAGCAGTTGCGGAACTTCGTCGAGGGTGAGGAGGCCCTTCCAATCGGTTGCGGGGTTGGCTCCGTCGACCGGCCTGGTGAAGTCGAAGCTGGTGTCGCGCCGCGGGATGAAGTCGCCCTGAAAGTAGGCGATGTCGCCGTCGGCATCGGCGAAGACTGTGTTGTTGGAAGAGTTCGCCATCAGTTCCATTGTCTTGCGATAGGATTTGTAGTCCCTCGCCTTCGTGCGGATGTAGGACTGGGTGAGGGCCTCGATGGGGCGCTGCATGAGCTGGATGCTGATCCACCTGCCGTTCTGCTGGCGGATGATAGGGCCGTGTGAGGTGCGGTAGACGGTGAACTTCTTCTCGGTCATTCCGGTGCTTGTCTTGTACGGCACTGCGATGTGGGTGACGATGAGCGGGCGTTCCTCTTTGCCGTATTTATAGAAAAAGGCGCTCCCTTTTTTCTCGACGCTCTCAATATATTCATCAACCGCATCGACGCCACTTGAGGTGTGCATCCAGCCGATACGATCGTTGAAGCCCTGATAGATGAAGAACTGGCCCCAGGTAACGGCTCCGTAGGCATCCAATCCTTCGTCGCTGGCCATCTGCAACTCGGAGCGAAAGAAGAAGGAGGTGTGCGGGTTGATGAGAAGGAGCGCGTGATGGCCGGCGGTGTTGGACGGAGCGATGGCCATGCCGTTCGAGCCCGTTGGCTCCGGCGGATCGCTGTCGTGGGCGAAAGCAACCTGAATCGCAGGGGCGGTTGCGTCGTGCGCGGTGATCGCTGGAGCCTTGCCATAGAAGTCTTCCAGTTGCTTCAGGTCGATTCGCTCGATATCGCCCCCGATGCTGCCCTCCGTAAACGAGAGAGCCATCCAGGGTTCGAAGTGTTGAATCACACGTGGCTTCACCTGGGGATGCGTGGAGAGATAGAAGTTGAGGCCGTCGGCGAAGGCGTCCATCAGACTCTTCAACCATACTGGGCTCGCGGCATACTCGTGCTTCAGAGCGACAGGATCGATGAAGAGTTTCATGCGCAGGTCCTGATAGACCTTTGCCTCACCCTCCGTCTCGGCCAGGCGTCCCATGGCGTTGAGGTAGTTGGTCTCGATGCGGTTGAAGTCGTCTTCAGCCTGGGCGTATTCCATTCCGAAGACCGCGTCCGCGTCGGTGTGGCCGTATACATGGGCGATGCCCCAGTCGTCGCGGACGATGGTCACGCTGGCTGCTTCATGTTGCCAGCGCGCGGTCTCGGCAGGACTCGCGGCGTGCAGGAGTGCGGGGATGGAAAGGAAGGCAAGGGAAAGAGCGAATTGCCAGCGAAGGCGGTTCAGACGCAAAGCTAGTCTCCCAGTGGTTTCAGCGATTCGAGCATGGTGGGGATGAGTTCCGATACGGTGGGATGAATGTGTACGGCGTGGGTAAGGGTGGTGTAGGGAGCGCCTGCATACATCGTGTCGAGGATGCAGTGGATGGCTTCGTCGCCGCCGGTGCCGAGGATCGCGGCTCCGAGGATCTTGTTGCTTTCGGCATCGACCAGCACCTTCATGAAGCCCCGGGTCTCGCCTTTCTCAACCGCGCGTCCCACCTGTGTCATGGGGCGCGTTCCGATCAGCGCGGGTCTTCCGGTCTTTCGCACTTCGGCCTCTGTTGCGCCGACTTGTCCGAGCGGAGGATCGATGTAGATGGCATGTGCCTGAATTCTGTCGGTCACTCGGCGGCGGGCGCCGTCGAGAAGGTTCTCAGAGACGATTTCGAAGTCGTTATAGGACGTATGGGTGAAGCCGCCGCGGCCGTTGCAGTCGCCCAGCGCCCATATGCCTGGAATCGAGGTGCGGAGTTGGTTGTCGACGACAATGTATCCGTGTTCGTCGCGCATGACTCCGACTTCATCGAGACCGAGATCGCCCGTATTGGGGGTGCGCCCCACGGCAAGCAGAACATGGGAGCCGACGATGTGTGGCTCTCCCGTGGTGCAGTTGGTTCCGACGACCGGGCCGTCAGCGCTGCTGTCGAAGTGGATGCATTCGGAGTTGAGGCGCAGGCTGATGCCTTCGGCTTCGAGGATGTCCCTGATCGCGGCGGAGACGTCTTCATCTTCATGCTGAACCAAGCGGGCGCTGCGCTCGACGATGGTCACTTCGCTGCCGAAGCGGCGATACATCTGCGCGAACTCCAATCCGATGTAGCCGCCGCCGACGATGATGATGTGGCTGGGAAGCACATCGAGATCGAGGATGGTGGAGTTGGTGAGAAAGTTGATCTTCTCTATGCCGGGGAGATCTGGAACCGTTGCGCGGCCACCTACGTTGAGGAAGATCTTGTCCGCGGTGAGCAGGTCCGCGCCGACCCGCACCTGAGTGGGCGATTCCAGGCGGGCCTGTCCTTCGTAAACGGTGCAATTATCCAGTTTGCGAAGACCTTCTTCGACGCCGGCGCGGGATTTGCCGAGCACGGCGTCCTTGCGCGCTTTCAATGCCCTGGGATCGACGCCGACCGGACCGCTGAGCGTGACACCGTAGAAGGCTGCGCGCCGAGCCAGATGGGCTGCGTAGGCGCTGGCGACGAGAGTCTTCGTCGGAATGCATCCGGTGTTGACGCAGGTGCCGCCGAAGTACTTCCGCTCGATCAGCGCGACACGCTGGCCAGCCTGCGCGAGTCTCCGTGCCAATGGAGGCCCTGCCTGCCCGGCGCCGACGATGATTGCGTCAAATCGATTCATGGTGCTCCGCAGGTGAGGAGAGATAGAAAAGGTGATCGGGGACAGAGCCTCAAGCTTAGACTGCCTGTCCCGATCCCGGCAAACAGAGAGCGATTCCCGGGGTAGAATGCTGGCATTCTCTTTTTCAGGATGTCTATGCGTTCAACTATGTTCGCCTTGTTTGCCCTGGTCCTCCTTGTGGCGGGTGTGCCCTTCACCTCTGCCCAGACGCTGCATATCCTGCGTGCGCCCTCGCTTTCGGACAGCCAGATTGCGTTCCGGTACGCGGATGATATATGGACCGTATCGCGAGAGGGCGGTTCGGCACGCCGGCTTACTTCGACCGCAACTGTGAGCGATGGGCCGTTCTTCTCGCCGGATGGCCAGACGATCGCCTACTCCGCGAAATCGGGGGCGGACACGGACGTTTACACGATACCCGCGGCGGGCGGCATCTCGAAGCGCATTACGTTTCACCCGGGCGGGAACTACATCGTGGGATGGACTCCAGACGGCCGCGACCTGCTGGTGGCAAGTATGCAGGAGGCTGTGCGGATGTACTTTCAGCTCTATCGGGTCCGTGCAGACGGCGGCGGCTTGCCGGAACGAATCCCACTGCCGTCCGCGATGGACGGTTCCATGTCGCCGGACGGAACGCATCTGGCATATAGCCCCTTTTTGCAGTGGCAGGGAGACTCCTGGAAGCGCTACCGCGGCGGTCAGACGCAGCCGGTTCGCATGGTGAATTTGAAGACTCTTGACGTGACCAGTGTGCCGCGCGATAACTCGAATGACACAAATCCGGTATGGCTTGGGGACGCCGTGTACTTTCTCTCGGATCGCAATGGTCCGGTTACGCTGTTCCGCTACGACCTGAAGAGTCAGCAGGTAAAGCAGCTTGTCGAGAATCACGGTCTCGATCTGAAGACGTTCTCGGGACGCGGCAACAGCATCGTGTACGAGCAGTTTGGCGCGATTCATTTGTACGACATCGCGAGCGGCGCCGAGCATCCGGTCAACATCACGCTCGACGGCGATCTTCCTGCGCTGGTTCCCCACCTGGCGAAGATTGGCGGAGACGAGATACAGAACGCGGCCATTTCTCCGACCGGCGTTCGCGCCGTGTTTGAGGCGCATGGTGATATCTTTACCGTCCCGGCGGAGAAGGGCGACGTCCGCAATCTGACGAACACATCGAATGCGGCGGAGCGCGAACCGGCCTGGTCCGCGGATGGCAAACGTATCGCTTACTTCAGCGACGCCAGCGGAGAGTACAAGCTGTATCTGCGGGATCAGGATGGGCTTGCGGCTCCCAAGGTCATCGACCTGGGCTCCGATCCGACGTACTACTATTCGCCGCGCTGGTCGCCGGATTCGAAACGCATTTTGTTCAGCGACAAGCGGCTGAACCTCTGGTACGTGAACGTGGACGGCGGCGCGCCGGTGAAGGTGGATACCGATCTGCGCGAGGGCTTTGGCCCGTCCGGATTCAGCGCTAGCTTCTCGCCGGACGGCAAGTGGATTCTGTATGCGCGGTCCCTGCCGAGCTTCGAGAATGCCGCGTTTCTCTACTCGATCGAGGGCGGCAAGAGCACGCAGATCACCGACGGCATGAGCAACGTGACCAATCCGGTCTTCGATGCAGGCGGCAAGTACATCTTCTTCACGGCGAGCACCGATATTGGGCCTGCGATCGACGGCTTCGGTCTTGGCAGTCTAAATCGGACGACCACAGCGAGCGTGTATGTTGTGGTGCTGTCGAAAGACCAGGCGTCGCCTATTCCTCCGGAGAGCGACGACGAGAAGAGCAAGGCTGAGGGAGACAAAAAGCCCGCGCCTGCCGACTCCGCGAAGACGGACGAGAAGAAGGATGCCGCGACGAAGTCTTCAGACAAAAAGGACGAAGCGAAGACTGACAAGCCGGTGCTGCCGGAGACGAAGGTCGATCTTGAGGGGATTCAGCAGCGGATTCTGGCGCTGCCGATTCCCGCTCGCAACTATGTTTCGCTGGTGGCGGGAAAGACCGGAGTGATTCTGCTTGGCGAAGGGGGCGCGGCTGCGAATCCTTCCGCGGAACAGCCGCCGGTGCTGCGCTCGGTTTGGCGCTTCACGCTGGAGACGCGCAAGACCGAGGATGTGCTGCACGGGGCGGCGAGCATTGCGACTTCGTCGGACGGCGAGAAGATGCTCTACAAGAAGGGCGACGGCTGGTTCATCGCTGCGCAGAGCGACCTGACTCCGGGGGCGGCGGATGGGACACCGGGCAAGGCGCTGCATATCGACGGCATGGAGGCACGGATCGACCCACGCGCGGAGTGGCAGCAGATGTATACCGAGACCTGGCGTATCGAGCGCGAGTTCTTCTACGATCCGCACTTTCACGGGCTCGACCTGAAGAAGATCAGCGCGAAGTACGAGCCGTATGTCGCCGGTCTGAGCACGCGGAGCGACCTCACCTATCTGCAGCAGGAGATGCTGGGTGAGATGACGGTCGGACACATGTTCATCCGCGGGCCGCACAAGGACAGCGATGTCCCAAGGAATGGCCTGCTCGGCGCGAACTATTCGATCGACCACGACCGCTACAGGTTCGCGCACATTGTGCAGGGCGGCAACTGGAATCCGCAGATGTATTCGCCCCTGACGCAGCCGGGTGTGAACGTGCATGAGGGCGAGTATCTGCTGGCCGTCAACGGCGTGCAGCTGCATGCGACGAGCAACCTGTATTCGGCATTTGAGGGGCTTGCGGGCAAGCAGACCAATATCTCCGTCGGGCCGAATGCGGATGGATCCGGCGCGCGGGATGTGCTGGTGGTTCCGGTCGACAGCGAACGCGAGATGCGTACGCAGGAGTGGATCGATGACAATATCCGGCGGACGGACCAGCTTTCGAACAGTCAGGTGGCGTATGTATACCTGCCGAATACGGCGGGTGCGGGCTTCGATAGCTTCAACCGCTACTTCTTTGCGCAGGTGCAGAAGAAGGCCGTAGTCATCGATGAGCGGTATAACCAGGGCGGAGATATCGCGGACTATGTGATCGACGTCTTGAAGCGGGTTCCGGCGATCAACTACGAGTCCCGTCAGGGCCTGCGGACGACCGAGCCGACGGGCGCGATCTTTGGACCGAAGGCGATGCTGATCAATCAGAATGCGGGTTCTGGCGGCGATGCGATGCCGTGGTTGTTCCGGCAGGCGAAGCTTGGACCGCTGGTAGGAACGCGGACGTGGGGCGGCCTGGTCGGTATCGGCGGCTACCCGGTGCTGCTGGACGGCGGATCGGTGACAGCACCGCGAACCGCGCTGTATGGGCTGCATGGAGAGTTCGAGATCGAGAACAAGGGTGTGCCGCCGGACGTTGAGGTGGAGGACGATCCGAAGTCCGTCGCAGCCGGTCACGATCCGCAACTTGAGCGTGCGGTCCAGGTTGTTCTGGATGAGTTGAAGAAGAACCCGCCCCACGATTTCGCGGTTCCTCCCTATCCTAACTATCATCAGAAGGATGGCTTGGGAGCTAAGTAGCGGTCTGCAAGATCAGACTCGGGCAGAATTGCTCCTCTTCGCTGTCTTCTCCATGCTTTCAAAGATGCGGGCGAGCTTGAGGACGCCTGCCCTGATCTGCTCCTCGTGCACAGCCGCAAAGCCAAGCTGCAGTCCCTCGGGAACGCTGACAGAACGGCAGTACCGGCTGAGTGGCACGACGTCGATGTGTTCGGCGGCCGCGCGTTGGGCAACGTCTTCCGCGCAAAGACGATTCCGAATCAGGCCGATGGTCTGGAGCCCGGCTTCCACGCTTGAGATATCGAGATATTGCCCCAGGTGCAGCCGCGAGCTCTCGAGCAGAGCCGAGAGACGTTCTTCGTAGATCTTGCGCATTCGCCGCAGATGACGGCCGAAGTGGCCCTGTTCGATGAAGTCGCACAGAGCGGCCTGATCCAGCAGCGGATGATGGCGCGTGGTCAGCGCCTTGGTCCTGGCGAAGACACCGACGAGGTTTTGAGGAAGAATGAGATATGCCATTCGCAGTGAGGGGAACATCACTTTGTTGAAGCTGCCCGCGAAGATCACACTTCCGCAGCGATCGAGGCCCTGAAGGGCGGGAACGGGACGCCCCGAGAATCGAAATTCGCTGTCATAGTCGTCTTCGAAGATGAGAGTCTCATACTTGTTGGCCCATGCCAGCAACTGCAGCCGACGCGCCAGACTCATCGCGGTCCCCATAGGGTACTGGTGGCCCGGAGTGAGATAGAGCAGGCGGCAGTTTCGCAGATCGCTCTGTTTTGGAGCCGCGCCTTCGCCGTCCAGTGGAGTCGACACCACACGCGCTCCGGCAGAACGGAAGGCGGCGTACGCTCCCTGATAGCCGGGATCTTCGACGAGCACCTTGTCGCCGGGCTCGAGCAGCAAGCGCGCCGCGAGATCGAGACCCTCCTGGATTCCGGAGAGGATGACAATTTGATCCGGCGAGCAATTGACTCCTCGCGAGGAGCGGGCATACTCGGCCACGGCTTCGCGGAGTGGCAGGTAGCCTCGCGCTTCGCCGCCAAAGAGAAGACGGCTGGAGGCGGTGCGCAGGCGGCGCGCCGTCACCTGCGCCCACACATCGATCGGGAAAAGGTCGAGCGCAGGAAGGTTGGTTCGGAACGCCACGCTGTCGGCGCTGACATAATGCGTGAACGGATGCACGCGAGCCGCAAACGCAGACAGATGCTGTTTCCTCTCGATGGTGGAGTCCGCGTTGCCATCCGGCTCCGCGCGAGTGTGCAAAAGATGTTCCGGCAGAATTCTGGAGATGTATGTGCCCGATCCCCGTCTACCCTCCAGGTACCCCTCGGCCCTTAACTCATCCATCGCAACGAGAATGGTTCCACGCGAAAGGCGATACTGGCGCGCGAACTCGCGGCTGGCGGGGAGGCGAGATCCCGGGGTGAGGCGGCCGCCCAGGATCTCGGCCCGGAGAGTGTTGCGCAGCCAGTGAAAGGCCGGAATCCCGGCAGGCCGGGGAGGAAGAAAGAGTTCGAAGGTAGACGTTCGCCTGGTGATGAACCCACCTCTTTCGATGGCCCGCTACGAAGTGGCTTAGTCGATTTCCGCAAAGTGGGCCTTTTCAAGCAGGCCACTCGAGCTCATTCTAGGGCCAGATCGCTGCCAGGTCCAGCCAGCGCAGGCAATTCCTTGCAGGCTGGCGGGGGCGGCGACCGGGAGGTCGTCATGAAGATCCATAAGATACATGCCATGCAGTTCGCGCGTTGGGCCGGAGTCTCTCTTCTTTTTCTTGGTTTGGGCATCACGGAATCGCGCGCTGGTACAGCCCACCGCATGCTTGCTGCCGAAGATGCTTCTCAGCAGCAGACGCAGATCTCCAAACCGGCTCCCGCTCCAGAGTTTCCCCAACTCTCGGCTGAGGCCGCAGCCGATCTGTTGGTCGCGCACCACCGATATCTCGCCGCCATTACGGCGTACGACAAGATCGAGCCGGTGACGGCGCGTATCCTCGACAAAAAGGGTATCGCCTACGAGCATATGTTCATGGATGCGGACGCGAAGAACAGCTTCCAACGCGCCATGAAGCTGGATAACAAGTTCGCACCGATCTATAACAATCTCGGCACGATCTACTACCACGAGAGAGATTACAAACGGGCGGAGCGCTACTACAAGAGAGCCATTCATCTGGACGGGAAAGCGGCTTCGTTCTACGGCAACCTTGGAACTCTGTACGTTGCGCGGAAGAAATTTCACGATGCCGCAGAGGCATATCAGCGCGCGTTCATGATCGACTCGAACGTGTTTCAGGATATAGCCGAAAACGGGATCGCGGAGAGCGATTCAGTGCAGGATCTGCAGGCCATGAATTATTGTTTCGCGCAGATCTATGCGCAGGCCGGCATGAACGATCTCGCGATCCGCTATCTTCAGAAGGCTGTCTCGCAGGGGTTCCACGACAAGAACAGGCTGGAGCAGGACCAGCAGTTCGCGGGACTGCGAGCCATGCCTGAGTTTCAGAATCTGCTGTACGTCGCACGCAAGTAATCGCAGCAAATCGCAACCGAGTCTCCGGCCATACCTTCCGGAGCCTCGGTTTGCCGTTCCCGTCCTGACCGGCTAGTGCGAAGCATGCCGGGAATGTGATAGCATCGCCCGCATTGGGGGGGACACATGGCTCTGACATCGAGACGTGATTTCCTGAGGACGGGACTTGCGGCCGGTGCGCTGGCAAGCACCGGCACTCTTCCACTGCTGGCGCAACGCGAGACCGCCACGGATCTTGTTACGCTCGGCAATTCCGACATCAAGGTGACGAGGCTCGCATTCGGGACCGGCAGCTTCAGCGGTCAGGTGCAGCGCGACCTCGGACAGGATCAGTTCACCCGGCTGGTTCGCTACGCCCATGAGCGCGGCATCCGCTTCTTCGAGACGGCGGAATCGTACAGCGGCATGCACAAGATGCTGGGTGTGGCCCTGCAGGGTGTGCCGCGCGACAGCTATCAACTGATGACCAAGCTCACGACGCGTCCTGGTGTGGACCCGCAGCAGAAGATCGACGAGTTGCGCCGCGAGGCAAACGTCGAGTACTTCGACATTGCGCTGCTGCACTGGCAGCATACCTCTACCTGGCCCACGGACAGCCTGCGATGGCAGGATGGGATCGAAGAAGCGCAGACGAAGAAGGTGGTACTGAGCCATGGAGCTTCCGTACATGGGCTCCCCGCTCTGCGACAGGTCCCGCAGGACAAGTGGCTGGAGATTGCAATGATCCGGGTGAACCACAAGGGCGTGAGGATGGATGCCGAGGACTACAATACCGACGGGCTTGGGAATGTGGACGAAGTGGTGACTCATGTGAAGCAGGCCCGCAAGACTGGAATGGGTGTGATCAGCATGAAGCTGGTAGGTGAGGGCGTGTTCAATCACGAAGACCGGCAAAAGGCGATGAAGTTCGCGTTCAGAAATGCCGGAGTCGACGCCGTTACGGTGGGGTATAAGAATACCGGTGAGATCGACGAAGCGATCAATAATTTGAATCTGGCTCTCGCGTAGGCGAGCGACGGTTCCCTTGCGGCTTGTTCCGGGGGAGCGCTCCGCCAGCGCTGGAACGAGCGTCGTCGCGTCTGAAGGCGTCTGAAGTTCAGAGTACCTGCGCAAGCTCCCACGATCTCGCAAAACAGATATTCCAGACAAGCATCCTCCGTTTGACAACTGCTGATATCAGGTTGCGTATACACTTGATCAGTCAAGTACAAGCGATTGTGCGTTAGCATCCAGTTCAGGCAAGTTAGCCTTCAGTTGCCACGTATCTTGGAGTGCAGATTGTCATCTGGAAACGTGTGAATTCGAGGGTGCCAGGTTTATGAACATCAAAGCGGTTGCCAAGCTCGCAAAGGTCTCAACGGCTACCGTCTCTCGAACCATCAATGAACCGTCCAAGGTGAGTCCGAAGACCGCAGAGCGGGTTCGCCAGGCGATTGAATCTACCAACTTCTATCCGAACACGAACGCTCGCGCGCTGGGATCGGGCCGCAGCAATCTCTACGGACTGATCATCTCCGACATCACCAATCCATTCTTTCCCGAGCTGGTAAAGGCATTTGAAGACATCGCCGTCGAGCATGGCCAGGAAGTATTGATTGCAAATACGAACTATGATCCGGACCGGATCAAAATCTGCATTACGCGCATGCTGCAACGGAAGGTGGATGGCGTCGCCATTATGACCTCCGAGATGGACGAAGATATGGTCAAGTTGTTCAGCCGGCGAAACATTCCGCTGGTATTTCTGGACATTGATGCTCCGTCCCCGGAAGTAAGTTGCGTGCAGATCGACTACGCGGCGGGTGTGGAGATGGCGATGACTCATCTTGTTGGCCTGGGGCACCGGCAGATTGCTTTTATCAGCGGGCCCCTGCGGTTGCACTCAGCGAGGGTGCGCGCCACTGCGTTCGCGGAAAGCCGGCGCCGCAATCGTCTCGGCGGTGGACCCGGCATGATACAGGAGGCAAACCATCGAGTCGGCGGCGGCCATGAGGCGATGCTTCGCATTCTTAACTCCGGAGCGCGGCCGACCGCCGTACTGGCCTCCAACGACATGACGGCCATCGGAGCCATGGGAGCGATCAATGAATTCGGATTGCGCGTCCCACAGGATATCTCCGTGATCGGCTTCGATGACATTCAACTCAGTGCGTTCACGATGCCACCCCTGACGACGGTCCGCCTGCCGCGCGCGGAGATCGCGGAAAAGGCATTTCACTCACTGCTGAATGCGTGGCCACTCAGAAACGCAGAGATCCAAAGGGGCGAGGAGCATCATGTGCTGCCCACGCTGATCTTGCGCAAGTCCACCGCGCCTGCACCGGAAAAGAGTTTGCGAAAGCAGAATTAGATCAAGAAGTAAAGAAGAGGAATCGATGATGCCTGTTCGCGCTGCCGCATTCTGCGGAGGATTGCTCTTGAGTCTCGCCTTCCGTGCGGTGCCCGTATTCGCGCGCGCTCCGGCAGAGATCCGGTTCGATTCCTCCAGCAAGGTGTTCCGGCTGGATGCGGCTGGAGTGACCTACGCGTTCGGCATCAACAAGCAGAACGAACTTCAGACGATCTATTGGGGATCGTCGATCGCCCCGGGCGATACTTTGCCCGGAGCGACACAGAATGCGGGTGTCGCATCTTTCGATCTGCCGGCTACCACCACACGTGAGGAGTATGCAGGGTGGGGCGGAGGCCTCTATGTTGAGCCGGCACTCAAGATAAGTTTCCCGGATGGCAACCGCGAGCTTGTGCTGCACTACGTCTCCCACGTGATCGAAGGGAACGAGCTTACGATTACGCTGAAGGATGTCGAACGTGAGTTGTTTGTAGATGTGCACTACAACGTCGACCCGGAGACTGGGATTATCGGGCGGTCCTCGGTCATCCGAAACAAGACAGCGATGCCGGTGACGATTGAAGACGCTGCATCGGCGACGTGGAGTCTGCCGCACGGCACGGACTACGCGCTGGACTATCTCACGGGGCGCTGGGCTGGAGAGTGGAACCTGCAGACACAGAAGATCGAACCCGGGGAGACAGTGCTTGAAAGTAAACGAGGATCGACGGGCCATCAGAACAATCCATGGTTTGCCATCGAGCGTGGCGACCATGCGGGCGAAGAGAGCGGAGATGTGTGGTTTGGTGCGCTGGCATGGAGTGGGTCGTGGCGCATCACTGTGGAACTCGATCCGGTGCAACAGGTGCGAGTGACGGGCGGTTACAATCCGTTCGATTTCAGTTACAAATTATTGCCGGGCAAAGAGCTGGAGACGCCGGTCTTCTACGGAGGCTATTCGGGCCATGGCATCGGCGAAGCGTCGCGGCTGCTGCATCGTTTCGAGCTGGCAAAGATTCTCCCGCAGGCGCCGGACCCGAGGCCGCGGCCGGTGCTCTACAACTCCTGGGAGGCAACAGGCTTTGCGGTGAATGAGGCAGGGCAGGAGGCTCTGGCGGAGAAGGCGGCGAAGATCGGCGTCGAACGCTTCGTGATGGACGACGGCTGGTTTGGGCAGCGCGCGGATGATCATGCTGGGCTGGGCGACTGGTACGTTAATCCGCGAAAATTCCCCAACGGGCTGAAGCCGATGATCGACAAGGTGCATTCGCTCGGAATGGACTTCGGGTTGTGGGTGGAACCAGAGATGGTGAATCCCGATAGCGATCTCTATCGCAAACATCCGGACTGGGTGTTGAACTTTACAGGACGGCCTCGCACGGAGGCACGCAATCAACTCGTGCTGAACCTCGCCCGGCAGGACGTTCGCGATTATGTCTTCGGATTTCTCGATGATCTCCTGCGGAACAATCAGATTGCGTTTCTGAAGTGGGACTACAACCGGAACTGGTCGGAGCCGGGATGGCCTGCGGTTTCGCCTGACGAACAGAAGATGGTGTACGTCGAGTACACTCGCAATCTGTATGGAATTCTGCGAGAACTGCGGAGAAAATATCCGAAGGTGGAGATAGAGTCGTGCTCGGGCGGCGGAGGCCGGGTTGATCTCGGAGTTTTGGGATTGACCGACGAAGTGTGGCCTTCCGATAACACTGATCCGTTTGATCGCCTGCGGATTCAGGACGGGTTTACCTACGCGTACACGCCGGGCGTGATGATGGCGTGGGTGACCGACTCGCCGAATTGGGTCAATGGCCGGACAACCTCGCTAACGTATCGGTTTCTCTCTTCGATGCAGGGCTCGCTGGGAGTCGGGGCCAATCTCGACAAGTGGACCGATGCGGATTTCGCAACCGCGAATGAGATGATCTCTGCGTACAAAGAGATTCGCGAGACGGTGCAGCATGGATCGCTGTACCGGTTGATCTCGCCGCGCGACGGAAGCGAAAATTCAGCGACGGAGTCAGTCTCGATTGATAAGAAGCAGGCGGTATTGTTCGCTTTCCTTCACTCAGGCCAGATGAACTATCCATTCCCGGTGGTCTATCTGCATGGTCTTGATCCGGCGACCCGTTATCGCATTACGGCGATCTCAGGCCACGCGTCGAAAGACACGCCGATTGTGGCGAGTGGAAGCTACTGGATGGGCCACGGCGTGGATGTAGAACTGCGTGGAGATTTTCAGGCAGCCGCGTTCCGCTTCGATGCTACCGCCAAGTAGAACGGAGCAAGAGGATGCGAATACAGTAGCTGAGCCGTAACGCGATAGCGCTCGCGCTCCATAGCTTCGATGGTGGCGCGGAATCCGCTGTCTCCCGTCCATGTTTGATGCTTCTACTGCTTTCCGTTTCGCACACTCTCGTCGTATAGCGGAATGGTGTGCAGAAGAATACGAACGACGTCCTTGTTCGCTTCCTTGAAGTTCAACCCTCTGTCGGTTTGATCGCCGTTCCAGATGCGCGAGGTCTGCCATTCGCCGTTGACATACTGGCCCTGATCGGCGTGGAGGATCTCAATCTGTTCGTTGCGCGGCGTCTTTCCTGCAGTGTTGTTCAATTCAAAGCTGACACTGGCGTTGAAGCCGGTGACGAGAAACTCCAGTGGACCAAGCTGAGCGACCATGGCTCGACCGCTGGTATCGTTGGTGCCGGGAGGCATCTCGCCGTCACGCTGCGGGAACCCAAAAGAGACCACCGCATCGACTCCCGGAAAATGCAGCCGCTGACGCGGCTCCCCTTTTTGCTCGACCGCAGTTTGAAGCTTGCCGTCGAGGTTAAGTTGCGCGACCTCCGAGGCCATGGGCTGAAACAGCGCAAAATTCTCGGCGAGGTAGGAGGGGATTTTATCCGAGAGAGTCCAGTTCGTGTAGTCGACGCCGAAGGGCGAAAATCCGATGGCGCCGTGGCCCAGAGCATAGAAGAAGTTGCTTCCGAACTGTTTCGAGAGTCCGGTCTCCGGGATGAAGAGAGGGTTGTCGTCGCGACGATACGTCGCTACGACTTGGTGGAAGAGTTCGGTGTCGCTGGAGTAGAAGTCGGGCCCAAGAACGTCGATGGCCGGTGCAACAGCCTTCCAGATAGCGATGTTTGCCTGCTGCGGACCGCCGCTGGGATACTCCTGTCCGGGACTGGCGTGGTCGCGGTTTTCAAGTGCATGGACCGGATAGGTGATCCAGACATTGCAGTACATCGGGATGGGGTACTCAGCCTTCCCCGCTTTGGCGACCTCGCCGATGTAGTGCGCCGTGGAGTACGCCGCGAATCGCTCGTCGGCATCGGCCCCGTAGACCTTTGACCAGGTGCCACCCGCAGAATGAAGCGACGGTGGAACTTCGCCGGCAAACTGCTTGTCGGCGGCGGCGGAGTGGTCGCGCACCGTGCCGATCGCGCCGGATTCATTCTCCACCTGAATCATGATGACCGTGTGCTGACTAGCGTCCGTCTCGCGAAGATGCCGCATGAGTGCGGCGAACGCAGTCTTGTCCGCATCGAGGTTAGTCGTCGAGTTTGGCGAGAGCACATCGAGAATCTTGCCGTAAGCGCTGACCTCTCGCGGATAGGTCTTCGGGTCGGTCTTGATCCACTCGGGAACGTAGTGCGCCTGGCCATTCTTCCAGGTGCCGAACCACAGCAGCACCAGATGAAGGTGATGCGCGCGCGCGCCATACACCAGCAGATCGACGTTGGTAAAGTCGAACTTTCCCTGCTGCGGCTCCATCTGCTCCCAGTAGACCGGCGCTTCGACAGTATTGACGTGGAGATCTTCGAGCGCAGGCCACACCTGCGGCAATGTGCTGGCCCATGAACTCGAATTGTTGATCTGAGCTCCCAACATCAGATAGGGTTTGCCGTCCACCATCATGGCGAACCGGCCATCCTTCTTCTCGATGCGAGGCATCTCGTCTGCCTTCGCGTAGGTCGAAAGCACAGCGACGGTCAAAGAAAGAGAAAGACAAACAGCAATTCGTTTCACGTTCCACTCCATTCCGAATTCGTTAGATTGATTCAACTGTAAGAAGGTCGATCCATCGCTGTGGCGCGACAGCCCGGCCTTCGCGAGAGAAAAGCATTTCAAGTCATAAGGGCGAGCACTTGATGCATGTCCATCGGAGCGCCTGAAGTCGTGCCCTGTGGGATGCCCGGGCCAATCGCAACCGCCTGCGAGTGACCCTCGAACCAGGCAAGAAAGCTCATCTCATCCGCCCCGGAGAGCCGGTTCATATTGATCCAGGTGTAGTACGCGCCCATGTCCGCGTCGACGAGCGAACCGTGCGGATCGAGTGCGCTGGCCTTCGCGCCGCTCAGCATCACATTCATTGGCTGCATCTCCTGACGCGGAGTGTAGCGCGTAACAATCGTCTCGGGCTGAGCGCGGCGGAGACACTCCCGTGCCGCCCACTGCACGAAGGTCGTCGCGAAGATCTGGGTACCCGATCCCTCCGTCAGCAGGCTCATCTCGAATCGGCTCAGCACTGGATTGGCCGAGCCGCCAAGACCGACCTCCTCCGGCTGCATCTGCGCGATCATACTGCGGAGCGCTTCGGGTCCCATCGAGCCCGAGTCGATGGCACGCTGAATCCTGGAGAGAAGGAGACTGCGTGGCTGCTGCAAATTTCCGTAGGATAGCTGTGTCAGCTCCGCAATCGGAGTCGACGCGCCGCCATCAATGTACCAGTGTGCATAGCGCGACGACTTCCCTTCATCCAGAGTCGACGCATGAATGCTTGAGCGCTTCCCCGCTGCGGCCAGCAGGATTTCGAGACCACCCTCCGGCTTGATATTTGTCAGATACACACCGTGCGGCCGAAGTTTGCGGAACAGCGGCTCGCTGGCCTGCTGCACGCCATACCCGATCACTGCGATGCCGAGCCGGCGTATGGATGGCCGGGCGGTGGGACTCGCCTGTGCGATCCACGCGGCATATTGATCCGCAGAGGAATGAAAGCTTTCCATCTGCCCGCTGCTCCACAACGTCGCGGTCAGCTTCTCCATGAAGCCCGACGGGTTCGCAATCCAATTCGACTGTTGCAGCTCCGGACTGAGTGCGATGGCGGCAAAGCCCTGCATCCTCGCTTTGAGTTCGGTCGTTGGCAACGCTGTCAGCAGCCGCAGCTGTGATTCAAGCTGAAGCCGCTCGGCGGGGAACTTCCAGTCGTACGCGATGATCTCCCGCAGCAGAATCGCCGCAAACACCAGAGGGAGTTGTTGCAGCAGCGGCTGGCTAGCGAGTGCGAGACGGCGCGCCTCCGGCGGATAGGGTGCGAAGTCGTTCGGTGTTGGTCCGCTCGCAGACATGCGCTAGAGCACCTCCGTGAGGGGCCGTCCCTTGGCCAGCGATGGAGAAAAGCCCATCATCGCCCCAAGCGTCGGCACAAGATCCAGCGAATCGACCGGCCGATTGACGAACGTATTCTGACGGATGCCCGGACCCAGCACCATCATCCACGTGGTTCGCGACAGTGCATCTCCGGTGCGGTGATGCTGAAAACCGTTGCCGCCGGCGTTGCTATCGGAGTCGCGGCCGAAGTCCGGCAGGATGAACATGGTCGTGCATCCCTTGTACTCGGGGTTGGACTCAATGGCCTGCCAAATGTCTCCGCAGAGACGATCGGAGCGGCGGATGCCATCTATATACAGCGAATAGGCGCCAGAGTGGGCAATGTCAATATCGTGCAGCGTAATCCAAAGGAGACTCGGCGCGAGCTGCTGCATCAACCGTCGCGCGATGAAGACCGAAAGCTCGTCGGGACTGCCGAGGCTCTTCGCGTGATTGGCGAAGTCGTCGAGCGAAAGCTTTAATATCTCCGCCGTGCGGTGCATCTCCTCCTGCGTCGATGGCCCGGTGGGGATCGAGGTAGGCGACTCGTAGTTATCGCGCAGCAGATGCTCGTAGTCGATGCCGGATTTGCCGCCCATCGCGGCCGCGAGCAGTTGCTTGGGCAGAATCACCTGCGCTCCCCAGCTCTCACCGTACGCCCGGTTGTCGCTGCTGCCGATGCGATTGAATCCGTTGCTCGGAGCCACTACCCACGCATCCTGAGCGGGACGGTTCAGCTCCCTCCGAAAATATTCGAAGACCGTAGGGTTGTGCGGAGGCACCAGCGCAAAGTTGTTCCAGGTCTCGTAGGCGCCGGTGGCCAATGAGGCGGTCGCGACATAATGGCCGAGAATGCCATTGTTGATGACCTGCGTGAAGAAGGTGCCCTGCGGAATAAGCTCGCCGAGCATGTGAGGAATATTTTCCTGGCCTTCGGGAGCAAAGGTCTCCTCATCGCGTGCTCCTCCGCCAAACGTCACGACGACCACCTTCCGGCGGCGCGGCAGATTCATCGCGCGCAGCGGAGAAAAGCTGGTGAGCGCGCCGGCGGCCGCAGTGCCGGCAACCGCACGCAGGAACTCGCGTCGATCCAGACCCTGCCGAGCTGCGATCGCATGGAGCTGCGCGTTCAGTTGGTCTTGAGGAGAAATGTCACTACCTCCGACATGCGGGTGTTCAGGTTGTCCTTCTCCTGCTGGCTGTACTGCTGTTGCAGTGCGATCTGCTGTTGCGCCTCGTCGTGCCTGCCCAGGTGCGCATACGCACGAGAGAGTCGATAGTGAGCCTCCGAGTACGCAGGCCGCAGAGCCACCGCCTTCTCGAGCATCACAGAACTCTCCTGCCATTGCAGTCGCTGCTGTGCCAGAACCCCAAGCTCATAGTACGCTTCGGCGAGCTTCGGGTCGGCGGCGATCGCCTGCTTCAGAAGCTGCTCGGCCTTCGCAGAATCCTGTTGCGCGGAGGGCAGATGCAGAATGCTGGTGGCGGCGTATGCGGCAGCGCGAGCATTTTCAGGGTGCCTCATGGCAAACTCGTCGAGGCGGTCGCAATTCGTCGAGGCGGTCACACCGAGCGCCCCGCAACTCCGGCCAAGCAGGTCTGCGTACCCACCGTTATTCGGATCGTTAGCCAGCAGCCCGGAGAACACGGCAGCCGACTCCGAATATTTGTTGTCGGCAAATAGCGCGATGCCCGCGGCTACCTTGAAGCGAGTCTCCTCCGGATAACGAACCACGCCAAAGTTCGCGACCTTCAACGCCTCATCCCACGTCCAGTGACGCAATAGCTCAAGCGTCAGGCTATAGAGGTTCGCTGAACTGGGGTTGAGTTGCGCCGCGGCCTGATAGTGCAGCACGGCCTCCTTGTACTTGCCCTGTTTCTCATCCACATCGCCGGCGAGCGAGTGATACTGGTCGGTCATCGACTGCGCAGGGATGGCGCTCAGCACGGCTGCCGCCTCGGGGAATGCGTTGCTGTCGAAGAGCGCCAGTGCGCGGTTGTATGCGAAGTCGCTGTTTGCCGGCTCAAGCCGCGCCGCCTCCGCAAAGGCCTGCGCCGCTGCAGTAGGTTGGTGAGTCGAGAGAAGCGCATGCCCTAAATTGGACTGAGTCCCCGCATTATCGGCGTCCAGCCTGGCGGCGGTCTGAAGTTGACGAACCGCCTCGCTGTCTCTCTCCATACGAAGCATTACCGCACCGAGATTGGCATGTGCGATTCCCTCATTCGGCTTGAGCGCAACTGCACGTTGCAGCAGAGGAAGCGCACGTTCGAGGCTGCCTTGCTCCGCGTACAAGCTGCCCAGCGCCTCACTGGCTTCGTAGTTCTTCGGAAAGCGTTTCGCCAGATCGACAAGCAGAGGCTCAGCAATGCGCGAATTGCCTTGATCGTAGGCGTCCAGCGCCCTGCGCAACGTCTCCCGATCGCTGCTGGACATCGTTCGCACGCCCATCGCAAGAGTCTGCGCGTACAGCGAACGGCTCATCGAATCGCCGGAGGCCGTACAAAAGAGGGCCGCTGCCAGCCCTGCGTGAATCCAGGCTCTGCGAATCACGGCATGAGAGAGGGAAAACATAGGAAACAACCCGGCGGATGCACCCACGGTTATGAGCGCATCCGCTAGATATTATCGCCTTAGAACACGTACTTCAAAGCGAACTGGAAGAACCGCGAATCAGGCGTGTTCGCCTGGAAGAAACGTGCTCCAGCAATCTGACCACCGTTCGACGAGATTCCCGCATTGCTGGGAGGCCCGTAGGCGGGCGTATTGAGGAGGTTGAAGGCATCCGCCCGGAATTGAAGATTCTGCTCGCGGAAAGTTGGAAACGACTTGAAGAGCGACATATCGAGTCGAACGTAGCCGGGCACGAAGGTCTGGCCACGAGGGCTTCCTAGATAAGGAAGCGCCGCAAGGCCGGTGACCGTGTTTGGAACGTGAACTCCGGTGGGAGAATCCGCATAGACCTGATTGGTGTAAGTCAGGTTATCCGCTTCTGGATTGGCAAAGGCACACGGGTTATACCAGTTTTGTATCGTACGAACTTTGGTCGGGCACACGATTCCGGGATTTGAACTGTTCGCTGTGCCACCCGCCGCGAAAGGATTACCGACCTTGACAGCATCGACGTATCCAGAACCGACCGGACTGGTCAGGCTGTTCGTTCCAACCGTAAAGGGCTCTCCGGTCTGGGCCCGAAACGTAAAGCTATTCGACCAGCCGCCGACCAGGTAGTCCAGCACGCCGCTGCGATTCAGGTACTCGCGACCGGCACCAAAAGGCAATATGTAGTTGCCATTCAGCGTGAAGCGCTGTCGCACATCGAAGGGGGAATTTCCATAGTCCGCTCCATTGCCGATGATGTTCAAACTACGGTATCCAGGGTCATTGGTGCTGCCCAGCGGGGTAGGTGCGTCATCCAGGGAGTGGGCCCAGGTGTAGGTTGTGAGAAAGTTGAGGCCATGAGTCACCCTCATCTCCAGCTTCGTCTGCAACGAGTTGTAGTTCGATGCGCCGTCGTACGCTGTGTACGTGATGCTTCCAAAGTGAGGATAGGGTTGAAGTGGATTGACCTTGTCCCCGGCGGCATCCACGTAGCCGCTGCCGAAGCTGTTGGGAGCCAGAGCCACGGGACCGTTCGGGTTGGGGAAGGTCTGCAGATGGCGTGCCACCGATCCCACATACCCCACCGAACCTATCAAGGTGTTAGTGAACCCGTATTCCACAGTGAAGTTGTACTGCTCACTGTAAGGCGTCCGAACATTTGCATCGGTTCCGCGCAGACTTGGCTGTGCTATCGAATTGATCAAGCCATTATTGATAGCGTTTGTAAATCCTGTCTCAAGGTTGAATCCATTGTTGACGCATGACGCTCCCACGGTGCAATTACCCGAAGGGAAATTGGAGTCAAACTCAAACGGAAAGTTTTCACCAAGATTCGGGAAATAACCGGTGCTCTCCAACCCGCCGAAGAAGATGCCGTATCCGCCATGCAGTACAGCCTTCTCATTCACCCGGTAAGCGAAGCCGACGCGTGGCGCAAAGTTAGACTTCTGAGGGTTTGCGATATACCGATTGTTGGTGTACTGGATCGCGATGTTATCGAGCGCAAGCAGACGAGTAAAGGCGGTTGGAAGGAAGATACCCTGCTTGCTTTGCGGGATCAGATAAACGCCGGTGCTCTTCCCTGCGGTTGGGGGACTGGTCAATTCGAATCCTGCCTGATTATCATGACGCTCCAGGTAAGGAGTCGAATAGTCATAACGCATCCCGTAATTCAAAACAAGCTTTGCGCTTGCCTTCCAGTCATCCTGAAGATATCCAGCGCGATTGAAACGCACATCGTCCGACGTGAAGACATTGGAAATGGCCGCGCTGTTCATATTGCTGGTCAGGAAGTCAGCCACGCCGTACCCCGTGTTTGCAGTTCCCTGCTGGCTCGTGTAGAGCCCCGTGTAGGTGTAGGTACCTCGCGGCTGCGTTGGCTGTGAAGTCGAGAAGCGTATACGCTGAATATCCACGCCGCCTTTAATTGTATGGTTTCCAATCACCTTCGTGACGTTGTCGAGGATCTGATACACGTTCTCGTATTCGTTGGTCGCGTAGAACTGAGGGGATCCGAAATTTGACAAACCGGCAACGCTGAAGAAGGGCAAGCCTCCGTTGTTAGGCGAGTAGGGAATTCCACCAAGGCCGAGGCTCGTGGCTGCCGTCGGATTATTGGAATTCTCATGAAGGCCATCGAAGTGACCGTAGTTATATCCGAACCGGGCTTCATTCGTAAGCGTCGGAGTAAAAATGTGCGTTTCGCTAAACGCAAAGTTTTCACCAAGCGAAACGACCTGGCCCGTATCTGCAAAACCGCCGCCGTCTAGTATCGGTCCGAACGGCGCCGGATGAGAGATCGGTTCGTGGTTGTAGCTGTAACGCCCAAACGCCTGGTCTTTAGAGCTGATATTCCAGTCCATGCGGGTGTCCCATTGAAAGGTGTTGTCCACTGCATTCGTCTGGTCTGTGTAGTTAGCGTAAGTCTGCTGCGGGCCATTCGATGCGGCACAGTTTCCGGTCCCGCCAGTCGCCCCCACACCCACATTGGGACACGGAAACAAACTGAGAAGATGCAGCGCTACCGGGTCAAGAGTCACACCAGGCTGTTGATCGAGGCGGTTATTGGCAATTGGCGTGGTTCCGTTCGCTGCCGCGTTGGGAGCATAGAGCTGGATCGTATTGCCGTTTACCAGACCTTTATTGAGCAGTTCGCTGAAGTTGCCGGTCCTCATCGCCGCGGTGGGCACAGTCAGGCCTGAGTGAGTCTCGCCGAACACGATTCGATTCGCTTCGGTGTCTCCAAAGAAGAACAGCTTGTCCTTGAAGATGGGAAATCCGAGCGTTGCGCCAAACTGGTTCTGCCGGTACTTCGCGACCGGCGAGGCGCCCTGAAAGAACTCACGCACGTCGAACGCGTCGTTGCGGATATACTCCCACAGATCGCCATGAATCTGATTTGTGCCGGACTTGATACTGGCGTTGACAACCGCGCCGGCAGAGTGGCCGAACTCCGAGCTGTACGAGCCGGTCTGAACCTTGAACTCCGCAAGAGCATCGGGCGGAGGACGCACCACATAGCTTGCTCCGTTGAAGAAGTCCACGACGTTCACGTTGTTGTCGACGCCGTCCATGATGTAGGGCGTGTTCACACTAACGCAGGGCTTCGATGATGAGGGTGAAGGTTAGGAAGCCGAGGAAGAGGACATCGAGTTTTTCGAAGCGAGAGAAGATTCTGCGGAAGCCTTTAAGCCTTCTG